>Ga0308159_1001022_pt1 | contig 47029 bp, 39 predicted proteins | sample PhyCR1_FD_201040 | JGI IMG/M metagenome (GOLD analysis project Ga0308159, IMG submission 201040) | Phyllosphere microbial communities from UC Gill Tract Community Farm, Albany, California, United States - DLSLC.R1 | ecosystem: Host-associated > Plants > Phyllosphere > Unclassified | place: USA...
CTGCCTAATAAATAAAACTCTCCCATTTTACTTCATGCCCGACGGTTTATGGAGTTCGACAATGATACACCGTGCGACAGTGAGTCCAGGTAATGCATTTCCGTCAGACGAAGACAACGTTCGGGACAACGTCAGTAATAAAACTATCGACAGTATGAAGCTGATTTTTGCTGTGACGGTCGTCATGATGCATGGCTTTCTTTTTGATATTAAAGACCCGGACTACTGGATCGGATTTCTGGTAAACGGTTTTTTTAAAACCGCCGTGCCTTTTTATTTTATTGCCAGCGGATATTTCTTTTTCAAGACAGTGCAGAAAAACAACGTTAAAAAGTGGTTCTATCATATCGGGAAAATATACCTACTCTGGTCTGTTATGTACCTGTATGCATTGAAAAGTATTTTCATTCTTGATGACGTGGGCCTGATCCGCAAGCTGTACCTGATGTTGCGCGCCGAAATCACCGGGGTCGTGCATCTGTGGTTTATTCCTGCCTTGCTCATCGCCGCACTGCTTTGCTACCTGACACGTAATGTGCTCAAGAAAAATACCCGCGCGGGGATACTCGCCTGTGTCGTTTTATGGATTATAGGAACAACTCTTAATTGGGCACTTATCTCCTTGGACAGCCAAAGATTATTTTTATGCAGAAATGGGCTATTTTATGGCGCGCCCATGTTTATCCTGGGTTTTATTGTCGCTCGGCACCACGATAAACTTGTGCGCGCCAAATTAAAATTCACCGCCATTATTTTCGCCTGTTCATTGATTTTGCTTATTGAATCAGGGTTGTCGACCCATACTTTGCAGGGAATGCAAAATAAATTCATTACCTCGATAGACATGATGTTCTCGACACCGCTTCTGGCGTTAACCATTTTCCTGCTTTGTCTCAAAAGGCCCAATATCAATCTGCTAGGAAGCAATACGCGCGTGACTTCTACATTTATGTACTACTCGCACATTATTTTTCTCGATTTTACTTTCTTGATCCTGCAAAGCGCATGGAGCAACTCTATTCTTCAATCAGGCATCCTATCGTCACTTATCTCGATGGCAGTCATTATTGTTTTAAGCTTTGTTTTTAAAAATAAAGTTGAAAAGCTGATTTAACACATGCAGGAAAATTGCATGATGCCGAAGGCCTCCGCCGATAATGTGCGGGACCCCACGGCGTTTTATTTGCTCATTACTGTGATCCAAAGCGTTATTACTGTTTATATTTCATTTTTGAAATCGCGTTCTTTAATTTGATGTGAAATACCAATATTGGAAAATAAAATTATATTTGACAGGTGAGGGAGAGTAACTAGATTCAAGGGGTAAGGATTTATTCCCCTGCAAAATAACATTAGGAATATTTATGAGACTATCATTGAATTCCGACCTGCCGGAACTTGAAAATCTTCTTGCCGAATATGAAGAGGATGACGTCATTTCAAACATTGAGGTGATTAATTTCAGTCAACTGGCAGATACCTATATGGAAAGAGTGGAAAGTAGCTATCTTGCTGAAAATAAGGGGTTGTTTACCAAAGCCGTAGACGATGTCTCTCAGGCGCTGCAAAAGATGGCCATTGCTATCGAGAAAAACAAGGCATCGCAGGAAGATAGAGATAATGCCAATCGAGCGGTTCAGTTTCAGATTGCGCAGATAATTGTCAATTATAATCGAACAATTGGCAAAGAGAAATTCAAGACAGGTTATATCAAAGAGAGCAAGTAAGTTGACTATATTGACCTTCCTCGCGGACACATGGCTAATAAAGTATTTTATTAGCCATGATGAATCGCCTTGCCTCGTCTGCAAATAACGCCTCTCCACGCGAATTTATTCTAATTCCATTGCCGTTTCTGGGTATCGACCCAGCTTGCCTTTGAATCTGGTATCAGGTGACGCAGTATCTTCTCAAGACACATTCTTATGGCGAGACATTTGCTCGCAGGCTACCCTCAAGGGAACACAAATTTGAAAAAACACATAAACTTGGCGAGAAGTTCTTCAAGCCAGGCGCAGGTTTTTATTTTAGATCTCGGGGCTTAAAAATCCATGTTCAGCTTAAGCAGGTCTTTCTTCACGGCCTCACTATGGCGATGGCGGCAGAGCACGCCGCAGTTTGGCGACATATTATGTGCCACGCTGATGTTTCTCATTATCCTGTTTTCAAGCCGGGTATTAGCCGCCGAAACACCGCCTGAACTGGCATTTCTTAAACCTGCTGACCTGTCACGCGTCAAGCGGCAACTCCAGCATGGACATGCCGCCGCAGAGACGCGTGAAGCCTTTCGATTACTGCTTGTGGCCGCCGATCGCGCACTTCAGCAACCGGATTTAACTGTCACCGAGAAAGGCATGACCCCGCCAAGCGGTACGAAACACGATTACCTCAGCTTAAGTGCCTATTGGTGGCCGGATTCGGCTTCATCGCAAGGGCTTCCCTGGGTGCGGCGTGACGGCAAAATCAACCCGGCGAGTAAAAATAACCAGAGTGACGGGGTACGATTGGCGAGCTTTACCGCACGGGTTCAGGAACTGACGCTTGCCTGGTATTTTTCGGGGCAGCAGCGCTATGCAGACAAGGCCGCCCAGATGCTTCGGGTTTGGTTTATCGCGCCTGCCACGCGAATGAACCCGAATCTTAATTATGCGCAGGGCGTGCCGGGAAGGGCCGCAGGCAGAAATTCGGGCGTGCTGGATGGACGCTATTTTTCGACACGCATTGTCGATGCTTTGGTGCTGTTGCAGGGCAATCCTGCGTGGCGTCAACATGATGCCAGCGCGATGCGCCAGTGGTTGCAGGCGTATCTGCACTGGTTGCAGACAAGCCCGCTGGCGCTAAAAGAAAGTCGTGCCCTTAATAATCATGGTAACTGGTATGCCACGCAGGTTGCCGGAATTGCGTGGTATCTGCGAAAGCCCGACATCGTCGAACAGATGGTGGCATTAACGCAAGGCAAGCTTTCGGAGCAACTCACGCCCGACGGCGCGCAACCGCTGGAGTTGGCTCGAACCCGTTCGTTTCATTACAGCTATTTCAATCTACAGGCGGTGACGCTTCTGGCCAGGCTTGCCGAGAATCAGCACCTGGATTTATGGCGCTATAAAACCGCCAATGGCAGCGGGATAGTCGCTGCGCTGGACTTTATGGCTCCGTACACCGATGACTCGCACCCTTGGCCCTATAAAAGTCTGGACCGAATTGGCGTGCGATTGATCCCGCTCTTATCCTCGGCCGATAACGCCCTGCATACTTCGCGTTATCGCCAGCAGATTGACCGCGCTTCCTTTACGCTTGGGTCAACAGAAAAAGCGGGCAAAGATCCACGACGCGGCGCGATAATTGACGCGCAGAGAGAGACGTGGCTGTTGTCGCTGCCACAGTGAGGGGCGTGACATTACGCTTTCCCTCTGCTCTATGCTTTATCCTAAATTTAACAAGAAAAGCGGGTAATAAACCTGAGCTGTATGAGCGGAATAAATAACAAGCAGAAATAGTCCGTGTCTGAATATAAATAATTTAAGAAAACAGGCTATTTACTTCCGAACAGGGGTCGACGTCAGCAGAAAAGCTCGGCTATGATGGCTTTCGTTAAAATTATCCAAACAATCATCCGGGAGCTGGGTAGATGAAAACAGCGTTACGCGTTCTACTTGCGGGTGCCACATTGGTGCTTGCAGCATGCAGCAGCAGTAAAGAAACCGCAGAAGTTCCTCAGCAGGGTAACAGCTTCAATATTGCCCACCGTAACCTGAATAACAGCCCGGCCGCCGCAGCCTGTTCTCTGGCAGGCGGCAGCCTTCAGCTCTCGCGTCAACTAGACGGAACCTCCGTCGGCATGTGTCAGATGTCCAACGGACGCCGCTGTGCCGAAAATGCGGTGTTGAGTGGCATCTGCTCCTGATAGGCCTGAGTGTGGTGTCTGCCCCGACGCGAAGGGATCCTTCCAGAAGCTGCACCTCGAGAGCCGGTTACGCCATGACCTGATTGGCGCAATGTTCGCCTTTCGAAATCTGCGCCAGATTATCGAGCGTAGTTTCCGAAATACTGATCAGCGCTTCGCTGGTCAAAAACGCCTGATGACCGGTGAACAGCACGTTATGGCAGGATGACAGGCGGCGGAATACGTCGTCCAGCACCACTTCATTCGATTTATCTTCAAAAAACAGGTCGCGCTCGTTTTCATAGACGTCCATGCCCAGTGCGCCAATCTTTTGCTGTTTCAGTGCCTCGATGGCCGCACTCGCGTCGAGTAGCGCGCCGCGGCTGGTGTTGATAATCATCACGCCGTCTTTCATCTGGCTAAACGATTCTGCATTGAGTAAATGATGATTGTCGGCGGTGAGAGGACAGTGCAGCGAAATGATGTCTGACTGCGCATAAAGCGTAGCCAGGTCAACATACTCGACGCCGATTTTCAGCGCCAGCGGATTGGGATAAGGGTCAAAGGCCAGCAGTCGCATGCCGAATCCTTTAAGTATCCGTAATGCGGCGACGCCAATCTTGCCCGTGCCGATGATACCGGCGGTGCGTTGGTACATATTGAAACCGGTCAATCCTTCGAGCGAGAAATTGGCTTCACGCGTGCGTTGATAGGCACGGTGAATATGCCGGTTCAGACACAGCATCAATCCAACCGCGTGTTCGGCTACCGCCTCGGGAGAGTAGGCCGGCACCCGCACCACATCGATGCCCAGCTCCTTGGCCGCCTCAAGGTCGACGTTGTTGAATCCGGCACAGCGCAACGCCAGCGTCTTGACTCCCACGGCCGCCAATTCTGCCAGCACCTCGCGACTGCCGTCATCATTGACAAAGATACACACCGCGTCACAGCCTGCGGCCGTTTTTGCCGTAGGTTGACTCAGCATAAAATCAAAAAATACCAATTCAAAACCATAGCGCTGATTGACCAGCTCAAAGTATTTGCGATCGTAATTCTTGGTGCCATAGACGGCGAGTTTCATGCGGTGTACTCCGACAGGTTGTTATTCCGTTAAACGCTGATGCGTGATCAGGTGTTCCCGTTAAAACTAGCACTGTGGCCTGCCCGAAACAAAGGGTAAGAGGATGTAACACCGCTTTTTATGATATCGTGCAGAAGTTAAGAAAATATCAGGATAATTCATGAGGAAAGGACTAAAAAAACTCGGCGTGATCCTGTTGGTGTCGGCGCTCATGCTTCTGCTGGCCCTCGCTATTCTCTGGCGAACTCTGCCGCAGTGGCTCTCGCCGCTGGCCGGGCATTGGCTGCCGCAGGGCACCGAATTACGCATTTCCTCAACGCCGGTCTGGTCGCAGGGCGCATGGCACTTGCCCGAGGTCCGCTATCAGGCGCAGGATTGCCTGCTGGCCACGGCCAAAAACGTTCGACTGGCGCACGGCGTCACCGGCTGGGATCTGCAAATGGACCAGCTCGACCTCGACACCGCCTGCCTCGCCAAACTGCCTGCCTCGCAGGGCGACAGCACACCGCTTTCTCTGCCCGAGATCCAGAAGACGCTCCCCGCTGGCCGAGTACACATCGGCAATCTTGCCATCACGCCTTATCAGCAGTATGCCGGTACATTTACCCTTGAGAATCAAGGCGAAAAGCCGACTCTCGATTACCGGGGCGAGGCGCTGAGCTTTAAAGCCAGCCTTGACCCGCAGCAGCAGCTTGTGATTCAAAGCCTGACGCTGACGCCGCCGAGCGGAAACGAACCCATTGCCCTGACCGGCAGGCTCGTGCTGCCCGCCGCACTGAACACGCTTCCGCAAAGTGGCGAGATACACGGGGAGATGCGCAGCGCGGCGGTGCCGAATCCGCTGGATATCTTACTTCGCTGGCAGCAACAGCAGGGCGAATTGACGCTGGCGGAAAAAGGGCAGACGCAGCCGCTGATGAGCCTGCCGTGGCAACTCGGCGATAAAACGCTTCAGATTATCGGCGGACAGTGGCGCTGGCCTTACGCCACCCAACCGCTTTCGGGCGGCATTAGTCTGACGCTGGACAACTGGAACAGCAGCTTTAATCAGACGATGCTTACCGGCCGCTTAAACGTGCTGACACAGGGACACAACGGCAAAGCCAACGCCGTATTGTCCTTGGGGCCGGGCAAGATAGGTCTGCTCGACAGCGATATTCCCTTCCAGCTCACGGGTCAGGCGAATCTGCCGCAAATGTCGTTGAGCGCTTCGTTTCCGGCCACATTGACCGGCTCGGTGCTGAATCCTGAAATCGCCCTGCACAGCGGTGCCTTGCTGCGCGCGTGGGGTCGGCCGTCGCCGACGTTGACGCTGCGCGATGCCCGCTGGCCGCTGGCCGGTGTCAAGGTCAGTGCAAAAGGAGTCAGCGGACCGCTTCAGGCGATTGTGCGCGGCGAAGACAACTACTGGGGCGCATTCGATTTACATCTCAACGGTAAATCGCAGGATTTCTGGCCCGATCGGGGCAACTGGAATTTCAACTATTGGGGCAATGGCAATCTGCCGCCGCTCGGCGGAAAATGGGACGTAGCCGGAAAAGGTCACTGGCATGATGCAAAGCTTTCATTAACCCGGCTCTCCGCCGGATTTGACCGCCTGCAATACGGGCTGGTCAGCGTCGATGCGCCAAGATTGACTCTGGTAAAACCGCTTGAATGGCAGCGCCCCGTGCCTGCGCGCTATGCGGATACGGAACCGGCATCCACGCCTGATTTCAGGGGCGAGCTAAAACTGGTGGCGAAAAAAATCGCTCTCGAGAACAACGGCTATCTGCCGCCCACGACGTTGACTCTGGCGTTCAGGGGCGCGGACCCTATGCACATCAATCTAGGCGGTCAGCTTGAAGCTCTGCCCATCGGCCCGATTCGTCTCTCGGGTCGCTGGGACGGCGAACGTCTGCGGGGTCAGGGCTGGTGGCCGAAACAGGATCTGACGGCGTTTCAGAGCCTGCTTTCTCCCGATCTTGATATCAAGCTGCGCGGCGGTGAATTCTATGCCCAGTCGGCTTTCTCGGCGGCACGCGGGCAGGGCTTTATGGCGGGCGGCCACTGGGTGGTGAAGGGCGGCAGTCTGTGGCTCAAAGACGGCGATCTCGACGGGCTGGACTTCTCTCTGACCTATCGCCTGAAAGACAGCGTATGGCAGTTCGGCACCCATTCTCCCGTCTCGCTGCGCATTGGCGAGTTGAATAACCTGTTTCCGATGCAAAACATCACCGCCGAATTGCAGGGCAGCTATCCCTGGAGCGAAAAATCGCCGCTACGACTGACCAATGTCGGTATGGATGCCTTGATGGGTCACATCAGTCTTTCGGCGCTGCGCCTGCCGCAGCACGACGCGGCGGTGCTCAAGCTGCAAAAAATCAGTCTGAGTGCGCTGTTTACGGCCCTGAAACCCAAGCAGATGACCATGTCTGGCTTGGTCAACGGAGAGTTGCCGCTGTTTGTCGATAACCCGAAATGGCTAATCCACGAGGGCTGGATAGCCAATGACGGTGGCCTGACGCTGCGGCTGGACCCTGATTTTGCTGCGGCGATGGGCGGCGGCAATGTCGCCAACCGGCTGGTTATCCAGCTTTTGCAGTATCTTGAAATTCACCGCTCCTATGCCAAGGTCAGCCTCGATAACCTGGGTGAATTAACGATGGCGGCGGAAATCAACGGGGTTAACAATACCCAAAATCAAAAACGGGAAATTCGGCTAAATTACACCCATCAGGAAAATGTTTACCAGCTGTGGCGCAGTCTACGCTTCGGCGACAGCCTGCAGGAATGGCTGCAACAACAGCTTTCTGCACCCCAGCAGACGGCGGTCGGCAAGGATAATGCATTGAGGAAGGATAAATGAAGTCGAGAACGGCCTGTATCACGATGAACGCGCTTTGTCTGGCGGCAGTGGCGCTGCTGCTTGAAGGCTGCGTGCCGCGCATTGAGATAGCCACGCCCACGGCACCTATCACCATCAACATGAATGTCAAAATAGAGCATGAAATTCATATCAAGGTGGATAAAGATGTCGAAAATCTGCTGAAAAACAACAGCGATCTGTTTTAGGGAGCGGACCATGAATCTCATCAAAACCAGAGGACGTTGGCTCGCAATGCTGCTTTGCGGCTGGCTTTTTTGCGGGTCGGCACTGGCGTTGACGCTCGAAGAGGCCAAGCAGCAGGGGCGAGTAGGCGAGACGCTGACCGGTTATCTGGCGCCGGTCAAATCGGATGACGAAACGCAGGCGCTGGTCAAACGTATCAATCAGGGACGTGAACAGCAGTATCGGCAGGTGGCGAAAAGCAATCAGGTCAGTACCGATGACGTGGCGAAGCTTGCCGGACAAAAACTGGTGGCTCGCGCCGCAGCCGGAGAGTTTGTACGCGGTATCAATGGTCAGTGGCTGCAAAAATAGGCAAAAAAAAAGCGCGCTACAGTGAGCGCGCAAGCTTTACACTTTATTACCGGTACACACGACGATTCTAAAGAGAGTTAGCCGATAACAAAGTGATTACAACAGGTTACGCCGCAGCAACCTGAGCAATGGCGGCATCGATTGCCGCTTTGGCGTCAGCCTGAGCTTTGGCTGCCACTTCCGGGCCGTAGGCAATCCCTTCGGCGAAGATGAACTCGACGTCGGTCATGCCGAGGAAGCCCAGGAACAGGTTCAGGTAAGGCGCAACCAGATCGCTTGGGGTATCTTTGTGAATGCCGCCACGGCTGGTCAGAACCACAACGCGTTTGCCTTTGATCAGGCCTTCGGGACCTTTTTCGGTGTACTTGAACGTCACACCGGCACGGGCAACCAGGTCAAAATAGTTTTTCAGCTGAGTAGGAATGTTAAAGTTGTACATAGGGGCTGCCATAACAATCACGTCATGCGCCTGCAACTCGTCGATAAGCGTATTGGACAATGCCAGCGCTTCTTCCTGACGTGGAGACAGAGGCGCATCGGAAGGACGCAGTGCGCCAACCAGCTCGCCGTCAAGCACAGGAATCGGGTCAGCAGCCAAGTCACGAACAGTCACATGGGCAGCATCGCTTGAAGATTGGAATTGTGAAACAAAGTAGTCTGCCAGTTGGTTAGTCTGAGAGAAGTTAGCCAGAATACTTGATTTCAGAACCAGGACTTTACTCATTAGTCATTCCTTCACAGATTGGGGATCAAACAGGGACAAGGCTGTCCCGCGAATGTTGAATACTGTAGAGATAAATGTTGATGAGTGATAGTGCAATATTTCGAGTTGTACATCCAAAAAATTTGAACAACCTTTTTAGCCTTCGCCATTGACGCCGTAGCATCGTTGGCTTCCTTAACTCACCCGAATCACCGACCGGCCGCAGATAAAATCCCTGTCGATTTCGGCAACCTTAATCGCTTGTGATAACATAGTCTTATTGAGGTAAGGCCTTAGCCTACCCGCCATCAAGGAATCTCGAACGTGAAATCACCGCTCGCGGCACTATCAGCACAACTTGACGGGCTGATGCTACGTGACCGACAACGTCTGCAACGCCGTTTGCAGGGTGCGAAAAAAATCAACGATCCGCAGGCTCTGCAAGGGCTGACTCAAGAGCTGGAAACGGCAATTCAGCAGGGTCTGCAAAAAGTGGGCGCGCGTGAAGCGTCTCGCCCTCACATTACCTATCCTGAAAACCTGCCGGTTAGCCAGAAAAAAGACGATATTTATCAGGCAATTCGCGATAATCAGGTCGTGATTGTGGCCGGCGAAACCGGTTCGGGCAAAACCACGCAGATACCCAAAATCTGCATGGAGCTGGGCAGGGGCATCAAAGGGCTGATTGGCCATACCCAGCCGCGTCGTCTTGCTGCGCGCACCGTCGCCAATCGTATTGCCGACGAACTGGAAACCAGCCTCGGCAATACCGTCGGTTACAAGGTTCGTTTCAACGATCAGGTCAGTGACAACACTTTAGTCAAGCTGATGACCGACGGGATTTTGCTGGCCGAGATCCAGCAGGACCGCATGCTGATGCAGTACGACACCCTGATCATCGATGAGGCGCATGAACGCAGCCTCAACATCGATTTCATTCTGGGATATTTGCGCCAACTGCTGCCGAAACGCCCGGATCTGAAGGTGATCATTACCTCGGCGACCATCGATCCGCAGCGCTTCTCCAAACACTTCAACAATGCGCCGATTATCGAAGTGTCTGGCCGAACCTATCCGGTGGACGTGCGCTATCGTCCGGTAGTTGATAATGCCGACGACGTCGATCGCGATCAGCTGCAGGCGATTTTCGACGCGGTGGATGAACTCGGCCGCGAAAGTCGTGGCGATATTCTTATCTTCATGAGCGGCGAGCGCGAGATCCGCGATACCGCCGACGCGCTGAACCGACTGGACCTGCCCCATACAGAAATCCTGCCGTTGTACGCCCGCCTGTCGAACAGCGAACAGAACCGCGTGTTCCAGTCGCACTCGGGTCGTCGTATCGTGCTTGCCACCAACGTTGCCGAAACCTCGCTGACGGTACCCGGTATCAAATATGTCATCGACCCCGGCACCGCGCGTATCAGCCGTTACAGCTTCCGCACCAAAGTGCAGCGCCTGCCCATCGAGCCGGTGTCGCAAGCCTCGGCCAACCAGCGTAAGGGCCGCTGCGGGCGTGTCTCCGAAGGTATCTGTATCCGTCTGTATTCGGAGCAGGATTTCCTCTCGCGGCCCGAGTTTACCGACCCCGAGATTCTGCGGACCAATCTGGCCTCCGTCATCCTGCAAATGACGGCGTTGGGCCTCGGCGATATCTCGGCGTTTCCGTTTGTGGAAGCGCCGGACAAACGCAACATTCAGGACGGCGTGCGCCTGCTTGAAGAACTGGGTGCGCTAAACAACGCCGAGAGCGGCCGCTACACTCTGACGCCACAGGGGCGCAGTCTGGCACAACTGCCGGTTGACCCGCGTCTCGCGCGGATGGTGCTGGAAGCCGAGAAAAACGGCTGTCTGCGCGAAGTGATGATTATCACCGCTGCGCTGTCGATTCAGGATCCCCGCGAACGTCCAATGGACAAAAAGCAGGCTTCCGACGAGAAACATCGCCGCTTTGCCGATAAAGACTCCGATTTCCTGGCCTTTGTCAATCTCTGGGACTTTTTGCAGGAGCAGCAAAAGGCGCTGTCTTCGGCACAGTTTCGCAAGCTGTGCCGCAGCGATTTCCTTAATTATTTACGGGTGCGCGAGTGGCAGGACATCTATACCCAGCTTCGTCAGGTCGTGAAGGAGCTTGGCCTGCGCATCAACAGCACCGCCGCCGACTATCGCAGCGTACACTGCGCGTTGCTGACCGGCCTGCTGTCGCACATCGGGCAGAAAGATGTCGAAAAGCAGGAGTTTACCGGTGCGCGTAATGCCCGCTTTGCGATTTTCCCGGGGTCCGGATTATTCAAGAAACCGCCGAAATGGGCCATTGTCGCCGAACTGGTGGAAACCAGCCGCCTGTGGGGGCGTATTGCCGCGAAAATTGACCCCGAATGGATAGAGCCGCTGGCTAAACATCTGGTCAAATACAGCTATAGCGAGCCGCACTGGGAAAAAGCGCAGGGTGCCGTGATGGCAACGGAAAAGGTGACACTGTTTGGCCTGCCCATTGTCATGGCAAGGCGCGTCAACTACGGCAGTATCGATCCGCAGGTTTCGCGCGAGCTGTTTATCCGCCATGCGCTGGTGGAAGGCGACTGGCAAACCCGCCATGCCTTCTTCCGAGAAAACCTGCGTCTGCGCAGCGAAGTCGAGGAGCTTGAGCACAAGTCACGTCGTCGCGATATTCTGGTCGACGAAGAGACACTGTTCCAGTTTTATGACCAGCGAATCGGACATGAGGTGGTGTCAGGCAGGCATTTCGACACCTGGTGGAAGACCCAGCCTGCTGACAGTCTGAACTTTGAAAAGAGCATGCTTATCAAAGAGGGTGCGGGTAAAATCAGCGCCCACGACTACCCGAATTTCTGGCATCAGGGCAACATCAAGCTGCGCGTTACCTATCAGTTTGAACCCGGTACGGAAGCCGACGGCGTCACCGTACACATTCCGCTGCCGCTGCTCAACCAGATTGAAGAAACCGGTTTTGACTGGCAGATTCCGGGCATTCGTCGCGAGCTGGTGATGGCGTTAATCAAGTCTCTGCCAAAGCCCGTGCGCCGCAACTTTGTGCCTGCGCCAAATTATGCCGATGCCTTCCTCGGGCGCGCCACACCGTTCGAGTTGCCACTGCTTGAGTCCATGGAGCGCGAACTGCGCCGCATGACAGGCGTGACGGTGTCACGTGAAGACTGGCAGTTGGCGCAGGTGCCGGACCATCTGCGCATGACCTTCCGCGTGGTCGATGACAAAAACAAGACGCTGCGTGAAGGCAAAAGCCTGACGGCGTTGAAATCGACGTTGAAGGAGCAGGTGCAGCAGACGCTTTCGGCGGTTGCGGATGACGGAATCGAACAGAGTAATCTGCACGTCTGGAGTTTCGGAACGCTGCCGGACTGCTATGAGCAAAAGCGCAACGGGTATCAGGTCAAGGCGTATCCGGCGCTGGTCGACGAAAAAGACGCCATCGCCATCAAGCTGTTTGACAGCGAACTGGAACAGTCGCAGGCGATGTGGCGCGGCACGCGCCGATTGCTGCTGCTGAATATTCCTTCGCCTATCAAATATCTGCACGAGAAACTGCCGAACAAGGCCAAGCTTGGGCTGTATTTCAACCCTTACGGCAAGGTGCTGGATTTGATTGATGACTGTATTTCCTGCGGCATCGACAAGCTTGTTGCTGAATTCGGCGGGCCGGCATGGACAGAGGAAGGTTTCGCCAAACTTCACGAACACGTGCGGGCCAACCTCAATGATGCGGTTGTTGAGATTGCCACGCAGGTCGAGCAGATTCTGACGGCGGTATTTAGTATCAACAAGCGCCTGAAAGGGCGGATTGACATGACGATGGCGCTGGCGCTGTCCGATATCAAGGCGCAGATGTCGGGACTGGTTTATCGCGGTTTCGTGACGCAAAACGGCTGGAAGCGCCTTGGCGACACCCTGCGTTATCTTCAGGCTATCGAAAGGCGCATGGACAAACTGCCGGTTGATCCGCACCGCGATCGCGCCCAGATGCTGAAAGTCGACAGCGTGCAGCAGAAATGGCAGCAGTGGTTTAATAAACTGCCGCCAGTACGTCAGGCCAGCGAAGAGGTGCAGGAAGTCCGCTGGATGATTGAAGAGCTTAGGGTTAGTTACTTTGCCCAGCAGCTCGGCACGCCGTATCCGATTTCAGATAAACGCATCGTGCAGACTATGGAGCAGCTAGGCTAACCGCCGGGTTTGACTCTGCATCAAAACGGTAGGAGGAGGAACTCAGAGTTTCCCTCCCACCGTTTTTTCAAAAATTCTGGCGCTGAGGGGATTCACGGCGTTGGTCACGACACTATGAATATTCTTGTTCTTTCTTGACGTTGCAATGGACGCCAGCAGGGAAATTGCCGTTCCCAACCCTTTGACATCGTATTTGCCGATGGAAATGCCGAGATGCGTTTCCACTTCCTGTCGTTTCTCCGGCTCAAGCCGCGCGAGCATTGCAGAAGGATGTATCGCGACGCCTCGCACATTCATGACACCGTCGTAATCCGAAATCACGGCAATGGCAAATGGGTCGCTGTCTTTTTTCTTTTTCAGCATATAAAAATGCGCCGTCTCTCTTTCACTGTTTTTTTGATTATAAATATCGGCGACTTTCTTGATGTAGTCGTTTATTTCCTCAGATTTGCGAATGTTCACCTTCACGCCGTCATCGATATTCTGTGTCTGCAACCTTGTTCGGTAACTCGTGGCCATGGCAGCATAACCGCTGCTTATCTTCACGGCATCGGCGGGCGAAATGCTTTTGATTTTAAAATCGCCCGAAGACTTGTAGGTGTTGCCCGCGGGCACTTTTGGCCGCACCTGCAGTTTGGTGAAATATTTTACCAGTCGGCTGTTCATCAGTTTCATGGGCAGATTTTGACGAAGAAACCCGCGTAGACCGCTTTTAGGTAACGGCGAGGCATGCGTTTTTTCTTCCTGGTCGGCATCGTCGTCTTGAGTCTGCGCGGGAGAGGGTGACACCGGCGTGTCAACATGCGGTTGCGGCGTCTGCGGTTGGGCGCTCATCAGACTATGAAGCAATTGCCGGGTTCGATGCTCGGCAATTTCTTCCGGTGAAAGCCCATACAGACTGCCTTGCCGACGCCGTCTTCTTTCGAATTCCTCCTGAGAAATCATCCCCTGAGACGACGTCGAAGAACGCCTTGATGAAGAGGCAGGCAGTGGCATGGGGCGTGCATAGGCTGGCATGGCGCTCTCCCAACAGGTCATTCATGTGATGCTTTGAGCCTAATCGAGTTACGTGAAATTCAGTAGGGAGGAAGTTTTCCGCCAAAATGGCAGAGAAAATGAAAAGGAATGTGTTGTCACGCACAGCCCGCAATAATCGATGAGCGAGTGTATAAATTAACGTGGGAGGGTTATGGGGAAGAGACAGGAGCCAAGAGAGATTGGCCGCCCGAGTGAGCGGCCAATCTTTGAAATCAATGCACCAACTGGTTATCGCTTAACTCAACCAGTGCATCTTTGATGGCCGGCACCGCCAGGGCGCGGTTGTCGGCCAGATAGCGGTCCTGCGCGGCGGGCGCGGAACTCTGAATGCCAATCAATGACCAGACGCCGTTTTGCTTGAGCAGTAACGGTGAACCGCTGTCGCCCGGAAGCGTGTCGCAGCGGTGCGACATCACGCCAGGCTGCGCCCAGCCGGTAATCAGACAATCCTGATGACTATAAAGGTCATCGAGGTGATCTTCAGGATACCCTGCCTGCGTGACCTTGCGGTCATTGGCTTTCAAGGCGGCGGTCAGTTCGTCGCGGGTGCCGTCCCAGAGGGGCAGGGGCTTGATAGGTAACTTGCGTTTCATATCCGTGATACGTATCAACGCAAAATCATAGGCGGCGGCTTTCGGCGGCACAATCCAGCCCTCGCCGTCGGCTTTCAGTTTCCTGCCCAGTGCCGGATCAACCAGTGTTTCGACATGCGTAATCTGATATCGCCATTTTTCATGCTGGGACACGAAACGCAGCGCGATGACTTTATCCAGATTTCCCGGCGGTGCCAGCACACAGTGGCCGGCAGTCAGAACGAGATGTTCCGAAATCAGCGTTGCGGTACAAAGGTTGCCGCTGGCGGTTTCAATCTGACCAATGGCCTGCCATGGCCAGCTTTTGACATCGCTGACATGGGTGCGGTGATCCTGACCAAAAAACAGCGCGGTTTTTTCCTTGAGACTCATCACAGGACTATCCGAATCGTTGTCAGCGGCGGAAGAGTCGGCGTGAGCGGGAAGCGCGAAGCAGAAAAAGCACAAGACGAGCGGTAAAGCGATGCGCATATCGTATTGACCTTGAGTGCGGGGAGTGACTGAATTTAATAATTATGAAGATGAGTATAGCTATAAAAAACGTTCAGGTAACCGGAGGTTGAGTTAACTCATTGTATTTAAGTTATCTGAGGAGGCAGCCAAGTGGGTACAGCGTCTTAAAAGTAGAAAAAGAGTGTAATGAGGCCGCATAAAATCAGAGAGCTCAGGGTGATTTCGAACAGATAACGTCGCAGCATCGTCCATCAATACCTCAAGATTGCCTTTCTATATCGCCCTTGCGAGAGGAGTTCTGCGGGGGAGCGGGCCGGTTAAAAAAACACCCGGCGAACCGGGTGTCAAATAATCAGTCTAGATACAAGTGAAGCCAGTGGCTCACAAAGACTTATTACTTAGCTGCTGGAGCAGCTTTTTTAGCGTGTTTCACGTGTTTTTTAGCAGCCTGCGCTTTCTGGGCAACTGGCTTTTTAGCGTGCTTTACGTGCTTTTTGGCAGCCTGTGCTTTCTGAGCAACTGGTGCTTTGGCAGCGTGTTTCTTGGCGTGCTTTTTAGCCGCCTGCGCTTTCTGTGCAACTGGCTTTTTAGCGTGTTTCACGTGCTTTTTGGCAGCCTGAGCTTTCTGAGCTACGGGTGCTTTGGCAGCGTGTTTCTTGGCGTGCTTTTTAGCTGCCTGCGCTTTCTGTGCAACTGGCTTTTTAGCGTGTTTTACGTGCTTTTTAGCGGCTTGAGCTTTCTGAGCTACAGGCGCTTTGGCAGCGTGTTTTTTAGCATGCTTTTTGGCAGCCTGCGCTTTCTGGGCAACTGATTTCTTGGCAGTGTGCTTTTTAGCGTGTTTCTTGGCAGCCTGTGCTTTTTGAGCAACATGCTTTTTGGTGTGCTTTTTAGCTGCGTGAGCTTTAGCTGCTGGAGCAGCAGTTGTTGTAGTGGCAGCAGGCGCAGCGGTAGTGGTTTCAGCAGCGAAAGCCACAGAAGACAGGCCCATTGCAGCGGCAACAACCAGAGCTAATACTTTTTTCATCAATTAATTCCTCAGAATTTTAATTTAAGTGTCAACCCCACTGCGGGGCCGGTAGGAGAATACTAGGCCTGTTCGTCATGCTTGTCCGTGAGTGATTGGTTTCGGCGTGTAACGGTATGTACAAACGACATATCTTTTTATTATCAAGTAATTAACTTTATTTCAGGGTGAGTGTGTACATCCCTGAGCCCTTCTTAGTTACAACATACTGTTACCTGTCTAGTTTATCGGTACCTGCAAACGCATAAATAACTGAAAATCGGCGGGATCTGTGGGGCGATTCAGGGATTTTTTGGGGCGGCAGTGTCAGGAATTGTGGCATCGACATACAGCCGAAGCGCGATAAAAGAAAACCGGAGGCGAATGTCCTATTCGCCCCCGGTTGAAGTGATAAAAGGGTTAATTTTACCAAAGGGTTGGCTGCTCTGGTGGTCAACGCTTGTGCCAACAGCAGTCAACGATCACCCTTAGAGATACCGGTTTTCCAGATGTTTGCGGAAATAGTCGGTATTTAGCGTCTCGCCGGTGGCATTTTTCATCAACTGATCGGTCGAGAAACGGCTGCCGTGCTGCCAGATATTCTGATTCAGCCACTGGAACAACGCGGTGAGGTCGCCGCGGCTGATGTCATCCTGCAAGGTCGGAATCGCCTTGTTGGCGGTCTGGAATAACTGCGCCGCGTACATCGCGCCCAACGTATAAGTCGGGAAGTAACCAAAGCCGCCGTCGGTCCAGTGGATATCCTGCATGCAGCCATTGGTGTAGTTGCCGACCGTATCCAGCCCCAGATACTGCTGCATTTTACTGCTCCACAGCGCCGGAATATCTTCGACTTCAATTTCGCCCTCAATCAGCGCCTGCTCGATTTCATAACGCAGAATAACGTGGGCAGGGTAGCTCAATTCGTCGGCATCGACACGAATCAGGCCCGGCTGCACGCGCTGATTCAGGTTGATGAAGTTGGTGACATCCAGTCCTTCGCGTTCGCCGAACTGTTCGATAACCAGAGGGAAGATGGATTTCAGGAAGCGCTCGCTGCAACCCAGTTGCATTTCAAACAACAGGCTTTGCGATTCATGCACGCCCATCGAACGGGCATGGGCGACCGGCTGGCCTAACCACTCTTTCGGCAGATTCTGTTCATAACGCGCGTGGCCGGTTTCATGAATAACGCCCATCATCGCGGTAATGAACTCGTTTTCATTGTATCGCGTGGTGATGCGCACATCCTGCGGCACGCCGCCGCAGAACGGGTGAGCGCTGATATCCAGACGGCCCGCGTCGAAGTTAAAGCCCAGACGTTTCATCACGTTCAGGCCAAGCGCTTTCTGCTTGTCGATTGCAAACGGCCCGTGCGGCTGCACAAAGTCTATCGCGCGCTGCTTTTCGACCACGGTTTGCAGTAACTGCGGTAACCAGCTTTTCAGCTCGCCGAAAATGCCGTCGAGTTTCTGTGCGGTCATGCCTGGTTCGTAGAGATCCAGCAGGGCGTCATAACGGCTGATACCGGCGGCTTCGGCGCGTAAAGTCGCCTCCTGACGGCTCAGTTTAACCACTTCGCGCAGGTTGTCGGCAAACCCTTCCCAGTCGTTGGCCGGACGCTGACGACGCCACGCATGTTCACAGCGCGCACCGGCCAGCGATTTGGCTTCGACCAGACTTTCCGGCAGCAGCGCGGAATGCCGATACTGACGCGCCATCTCGCGCAGGTTCGATTGCTCAAGGTCGTTGAGATCTTCCTGTGTGGCCTGCTCCAGCCATTCGCCGACTTTGGGGGCGGTCAGGATCTGATGATGCAGCACGCTAAGCTCGGCCAGCGCTTCTGAACGCGCCTTGCTGCCTTCCGGCGGCATCATGGTTTGCATGTCCCAACCCGCCACGGCGGAAAGATGGGCGAATCGCGACAAGCGGGTAAAGGTAGCGCGTAACTGTGAATAGGCTGTCGTCATGATGGACTCCGTGCTGTAAAAATAAATGTCATAAGGGCGTTATTCTTGCGGCTCGATGGCCAGATTAAAGGCGGGCTTGATAGGCCAGCTAAAACGAATGCTGGCACCGCCGAGAGGGCTGGCATCGACCATCACGCGTCCCTGATAGGCGACGGCAATGGAATGTACAATCGCGAGGCCGAGGCCGCAGCCCCCGGTTGCGCGGTCGCGACTGGGGTCAAGGCGCACAAATGGTTCGAAGATGCGCAGCCGTTCTTCCGGCGGAATGCCCGGACCGTCGTCCTCAACCTGCAAACTGGCGTCTTCGCCGTCCAGCCACAGGCTGATGCGTAATTTACTGCGTGCATAGCGCTGTGCATTGTTGACCAGATTATCGAGCACGCGCTCCATAAGGCGTAGATCCACACCGCCAAAGTCGGCGGGTTTGGTCACATTGAGCTCGATATCATGCTCTGCATTCACCAGCCGGAAATCATCCGCCTTGTCTTCAATCCACTCCGGCAGATTGATTTTCGTGAGGTGCAACGCGACCTGCGGCCGATCCAGCCGGGCATAGGTCAGTAGTTCGTCAATCAGCGATTCGAGCTGGCCGATATCGCGGTTTATCGCCTGTTGTTCGGCTTCGGGCAGGTTTTCGCTTATCGCCAGCCGATAACGCAGCCGAACCAGCGGCGTGCGCAGCTCGTGGGCGATGCCGTCGATTAACTGTTTTTTACTGGCAATCAGGGTGTTGATGTTGTCGGCCATCTGATTGAAGGCAATACCCAGCCGGTTGAGGCTTGAGGTGGAATCAAAATTTATGCGCTCGTCAAGGTGACCGCTGCCCAGGCGCTGCGCCGAGTTTTCAAGTCGCAGCAGGTCTTGCCAGTGCGGGCGCATCCACAGAAACACCGGCAACGCCAGCGACAGACCGATGAAAATCAGCAGGCCAAGATCCAGCAGCCGCATCTCGTGCATATAGAAAAGATAGGGTATGGGACCGACCACCAGCACATAGTTGCTGCGCGGCACCCGCTGTATAAAGGTGTATTCGCTGTCGAGCGCCACGATTTCGCCTTCGCGAAGCTGCGCGTCCAGCGCCGGACTAAGTTTGCGCTTGCCGAGCGGTTCGATGTGCAGTTTGAAAGACAGGTTCAGTTCCAGCGTGCTGATGGTTTTGTTCCAGTCGCGGATCGGGATTTCTCGCAGTTCGCTGCGCATCAGATACAGCGAACTTTTCATCAGGTCATTCATCGACTGACGGCCCGTGCGCTCGGCGGTCACTTTGTAGACCAGACCGACCAGCATGGCCATCACCAGAAAACAGACCAGCAGCAGCAGGAAAAACTGCACAAAAAGTTTTCTCATTACTTCGCCGTCTCCCAGGCATTGGGAGCAAAGAGATAGCCTTTGTTACGTACCGTCTTGATACGGAACGGCTCGAGGGCGTTGTCGTAGAGTTTGCGGCGCAGGCGCGAAATCGCGACATCAATGCTGCGGTCCATCCCGTCATAGCTGACGCCGCGCAGATTCAGCAGCAGGGCTTCGCGGTCCATAATACGACCGGCATGGGTCGCCAGTTCCCACAGCAGGTCGAAATCGGAGGTCGACAGCGTGATGGTTTCGTCACCGAGTGTCACTTCACGATTGACCGGATCAATACACAACAGGCCGAAATGCAGGGCATTGCCTTTCTGAATCGGCTTGCCGGATTTCTCGGGTTCGGCGCTGACGGCAGGGCGCTGACGCAGATGCAGACGCAGACGCGCCAGCAGCACGGCGGGCGGCGTCGTTTTCAGAATATAGTCATTGGCTCCCATTTCCAGCGACAGAATATGGTTCATGTCGCTGTCGAGCGACGTCAGCAGCACAATCGGGCCGTCAAAGGTAGGGCGCAGGTCGCGGCACAACGTCATGCCATCTTTGCCGGGCAGCATGATGTCGAGCAACACCAGGTCAGGTTGTTCGAGCGCAATTCTGGCCTGCGCGGTATCGCCACGCGGCTCGACCAGCACTTCAATGTCGTGTTTGCCCAAATAGGCAGCAATAAGCTTGCCGACTTCGGCATCATCTTCTACAAAAACGATTTTATTCATAGATTTGCTGTTAAGGTGAAAATCGGAGTCCAGCATAGCGCGAGCGGGGCATCAACGCTATGACCGCAGGAAGTCGTTTCTTAAATTAACCTAATGCCCCGCCGGAGTCGACGCCTTAACGCCCGTCAACTCACTGGCAAAGCATCAATAAATTATGTCATTATATAAAGCTATGCCATTATATAGAGGATTATGTTTAGTGCGATGAATAGGTTTCTCGTTTTAAAACATGATCTTTAAAGAAAAGGTCTTTCTAACACATGTTAGAGGGGTCAGCACTGGCCCCGAGAGGAATGGAGATGGCAGAAAGTCGCCTGGTACCCGATGAGCGCAGTGAAAAAGCGTCCTTCAATTATATGGAATACCTGTCCGCATCGTGTAAAAAACAATGGAGTTTTCTCGATGCCATTTACGGCGTATTGCCTTTTTTTGGCATGGTGCTGAGGTCGCGCACCACCCAGGAAAAATCCAGGCAGGATACCCTCAATGCGCTGGCGTTGCAGGTGGTGTCCACCCAGGTCAGTGACGAAATCAATATTGTCCGCCTGATTGAACTAGCGCAGCAGCAGCAAATTTACACTGTCGATATTAATCTGCCCTATGGATTAACCGAGCAGCAGCTCGCCGCTATCCATGAAGAGTGCAAGCATCCGCTAAAACTCGAGCAAAAAGATGAACATCTGGCGGTCGAAATTCTGCAGGACGCCGCAACGCACTGATTGACCGCTGCGGGGAATTCTCCCCGCCGCTGCCTGTTCCCGTCTCTTACTTTCTCTATTTCACATCCAAATGCACGGTTTTTTCTCACTCTTTCAGCAATGCCTGCGCCGTGGGATAATCGACAATCAGCACATTGATATATTGCCCGGTCAACGCGCCGCGAATGGCATTGGCCTTGCCGATCCCTCCGGCCAGCGCGACAACCTGCGGACACTGCCGGGCCTGCGCCAGCTCCATGCCAATTACCGGATCTTCTTCGGCATTCAACACCGGCTTGCCGTGGGCATCGAAGTAATGCAGACAGATATCACCGACTGCCCCGCGGGCCGCCAGAATCTCCAGCATCGCCTCGTCATAATAGTTGCCGGAATTTTTCAGGAGTTGCGAAGGTTCCAGCTCGCCAATGCCGACAATCGCCACATCCACTTCGGCAAATTTGCTGACGACCTCTGCCACATCTTCGTTATTCGCCAATCGCTGCCGCTCATCGACGGAGCGTTCGATGCTTTGCGCGGGCAGCAGCCACGCCTGACAACCCAGGTGCGCCGCCAGCGTTTGCGTCAGGATGGTGGCCTGCACATTGCCGTTCGACCCGACACCGCCCAGCAGTTGGATAACGCCGCGCGCCTTGACGCTTTTAGGGTGCAGCGCATCGACCATCGCGCGTATCGTGCCGCTCCATGAAGAGATGCCGACCAGATCGTTGGGGCGAATACGCGTCTCCATATAGTGCGCGGCGGCAGAGCCAATCGCCTGGCGAATCTGCGCCGGGGTGGCATCCGCTTCGACATCCACCACCACCGCCTGCTGAATGGCGTATTTTTTCTCAAGACGGTTCTCGAGGGCAGGAAAGATATTGCTTGGCGGGATCACGCTGATTTTCACCACCCCTTCATTCACGCAGCGCATCAGCATCCGTGACACAAAAGATTGGGAAAGATGCAGGGTTTTGGCAATCTCCGACTGCTTCATGCCGTCCGTGTAGTAAAGCGTGGCTATCTTCACCAGCAAACGTTGTTCATCCTGCTTTGACATAATTCCTCCATTAACGGGCGGCCTTATTGTTATTCAAGGCGCTAAAAATGACAACTCGCGCACGCATTGCTTCAAAGATAACCACAGGCTGTGATCCCGTTCTATTTTCTGCAAGGTTTATTTGGACAAAAACTCATCAGTCAATGATAGTGGATGAATAAAGAATCAGCTTTGAATATATATTCACAGTGGAGATAATAATGAAACTTACCCTACTTACCGGTCTGCTGCTTTCTTCGTTTGCCCTGTCTTCTGCCGCTTTTGCGGCCGAAAAGGGGCTCATCGTGATCATTACGCCGTCTCACGATAATCCCTTCTTCAAAGCCGAAGCGGAGGGCGCCGAGCAGAAAGCCAAAGCGCTTGGCTATACCACGCTCGTGGCCTCGCATGACGACGATGTCAGCAAGCAGAATCAGTTGATTGAAACCGCGATAGGTCGCAAGGCCAAAGCCATCGTGCTGGACAACGCAGGCGCAGACGCCACGGTCGGACCGGTCCAGAAGGCGAAAGACGCGGGCATCCCGACCTTTCTTATCGACCGCGAAATCAATAAAACCGGCATCGCGGTAGCGCAGATTGTTTCCAATAACTATCAGGGCGCGCAGCTAGGCGCAGAGAAATTCGCCAAGCTGTTGAACGGCAAGGGTGACTACGTCGAGCTGCTCGGTAAAGAGTCGGACACCAACTCCGGCGTGCGTTCGCAAGGTTATCACGATGTGCTGGACGATTATTCGGATCTGAAAATGGTCGCGCAGCAGAGTGCCAACTGGAGCCAGACCGAAGCCTTCAGCCGCATGGAAACCATCTTGCAGAAGAACCCCAATATTGTCGGCGTGATTTCCGGTAACGACACCATGGCGCTCGGCGCAGAAGCCGCGCTCAAGGCCGCCGGTAAAACCAATGTGATAGTCGTCGGCTTCGACGGCAGCGACTATGTGCGCGATTCCATCATCAATAAAAGCAATATCAAGGCGACCGTGCTGCAACCGGGTTGGGCGCAGGCGCAAATGGCCATCGAACAGGCCGACTATTACCTGACAAACGGCAAGGCGCAGAAGGGCGAGAAGCAGCTGATGGACTGCGTACTGATAGACGACAGCAACGCCGGCAAACTGAAAAACTTCAACCTCGCACAATAACGTAAGGAGTTGAAGATGGTGACGAGACCCCTGTTCGCCGGTGTGCTGACGGCAGCGGTACTGCTTGTCGGCTGTACCGTTGTGGACCTCGACAGCAACGGCCAGCCGATTATCCCTAAAGATCCCCTGGCCAAAGCCAGCTTCAGTAATCAGACGCCGCAGCAGGTGACGGAAGAAAACTGGGACAGCAAGGTGGTCAAAGGCGCGCAGGAGCGGGCGCTGAGCTGGGCCGATATGAAAACCAAGAGCACCACGCTCAAGGCGGGCACCAGCGAAAGCGTCTTCGTGCGCGCGGGCGGTACGGTGACGGCCGTGAGCGCCGCCACCGAGCGCGAACGGCAGATAACCGTCACCATCAACGGAGAATCGGTGCCGGTCATGATTGGCCCCGTGGTACGCAGCAATGCCATTCGCGATGCCGCAGGATTCAAATTTGAAGATTTTACCAATCAGGTACAGTTCGCCCAGTTGACCAAAGCCTTGAATCGTCATGCGGTAAAACAGTTGCCCGCAGTCGATAACGGCTGGATAGGCAAGCCGGTGCAGCTGGTGCTGGCGGTCAGTATGGTGCCGAATCAGGTGCAGGACGTGGTGGCGATAAGCCTTAAACAGGAGCAGCCCTAATGAATCAGCCTGATCCTGTTATTTTGCAGACCCGCGCGGTATCGATGCTGTTTCCGGGCACGCTGGCGCTGGATAACGTCAGTTATAACGTCTGGCGCGGCAAGGTAAATGTGATAATCGGCGAAAACGGGGCCGGGAAATCAACGCTGATGAAAATTCTTGCCGGTGTCCAGCAGCCAAGCAGCGGCGAAATCTGGCTCAATGGTGAACAGGTGCATCTCGACAGCACCCGCGCTGCCGCCCGGCTGGGTATCGGCATGGTTCATCAGGAGTTGAACCTGTTTGAAAACCTGTCGGTGGCGGAGAACATCTTTCTGGGTCGCGAACTTCAGCACGGCCTGAAACCCATTGACGAAAAAAACCAGGAGGCGCGTACCGCCGAGTTGATGCGGCGGCTGGATCAAGCCATTTCACCGCGAGAACTGGTCGCCAATCTCAAGGTGGGGCAGCAGCAACTTGTGGAAATCGCCAAGGCGCTGGCGGAAGACACCGACATTCTGATTCTTGACGAACCGACCTCCGCATTGAGTAAAACCGAAGTCGACATTCTGTTTCGGGTGATCCGCGAGCTGACGCGGCAGGGCGTGTCCATCATCTATATCTCGCACCGTCTGGAGGAGTTGATGGCCATCGGCGACGTGATAACGATTCTGCGCGACGGGCGTTTCCAGGCCGAAGCGCAGGTCAGCGACATCGACGTGCCGTGGATTGTCCGCGAAATGCTGGGCAGCGAACCGGTGGCCAGCTTTTTGAGTCCCGATCGCCAGTTTGGCGTACCGGTGCTGGAAGCCGAGGGCATTACCTGTGTCGGCCCCTCCGGCAATCCGCTGGTGGAGAATGTCTCCTTTAATGTCCGCGCCGGAGAAATCGTCGGCATCTACGGCCTGATGGGCGCGGGGCGCACCGAACTGTTCGAATGTCTGCTCGGTACCCAGCGCAACTATCTCGGCAAGCTGTGGCTCGACAGCAAACCGGTGCCGCAACGGCTTTCTACCGCCGACCGTATCCGCATGGGCATGAGTCTGGTGCCGGAAGACCGCAAGCGCACCGGCATTTTTCCGGTGTCGTCGGTCGCCAGCAATCTGACCATCGCCAGCCTGTGGCAGCGGCTGGATTACCGCTTCGCCATCTCGCGTCGGCAGGAGCAGACGGTGGTCAAAGATACGGTGGGCAATCTGTCCATCAAGGTTTCTTCGCCTGAGGTCACCATCAATGCACTGAGCGGCGGCAATCAGCAGAAGGTGGTTATCGGCCGCTCGCTGCTGACCAATCCCCGGTTGCTGCTGCTGGATGAGCCAAGCCGCGGCATCGATGTCGGCGCAAAGGCCGATGTCTTTCGCATGATGGTCAAGCTGTCGGAACAGGGGATTGCGATTCTCTTTTCGACCTCGGATCTGAAAGAGATCATGGCGGTTTCAGACCGCATTCTGGTGATGTCCGGCGGCAAACTGACCGCCGATATTCCTCGCGCGGCGGCGGAAGAGTCGGCGCTGGTGAAAGCAAGTGCACAGGGGTTCTAAGATGAAAAACAGTCCTGGAGTGGCGCTGCCCGCGCCTGCGCTAAAACCGTTCAACTCGCGGGAGAGCCTGATTCTCCTGTTGCTGAAACTGCGAACCTTTATCGCGCTGTTCTTGATAGTCGGCTTCTTTGCCATCACGGTACCGGATTTTCTGGCCGTCGGCAGCATGGTCATCATGGTCAAGCATATCGCCATCAACGCCTTTCTGGCGCTTGGCATTACCTTCGTCATTATTACGGCGGGCATCGATCTCTCCATCGGCGCAACCTTGGGCCTATGCGGCATGATAGCCGGCTGGCTCATTACCAAGGGTATCGTGCTGCCCATGTTCGGCATCGCCATCTTTCCGAGCGTATGGGTGATTGTGCCGCTGGTGCTGGTGATAGGCGGCATTATCGGGGCCGCCAACGGCTGGATAATTACCCGTTACAACGTCGCGCCGTTTATCTGCACGCTCGGCACCATGTACATCCTGCGCGGTGCGGCGATGTTGACGTCCGGTGGGGAAACCTTCCCGGCATTGCAGGGCAATCCGCAGCTTGGCAATACGGGGTTCGACAAGATTGGGGCCGGTAATTTTCTCGGGCTGCCCTACGCCATCTGGATGATGATTGTGCTGGCACTGGTCATTGCCTACATCGCGCGCCGGTTGCCGTTTGGTCGTCAGGTGTATGCCATCGGCGATAACGAACGCGCTGCCGAACTTTCGGGTGTGCGGGTCAAACGGGTGAAAATCCTGGTTTATGCGCTGTCGGGTTTCTGTGCGGCGATCGCCGGAATTGTGGTGTCATCGCAGCTTGTCGCCAGCCATCCCGCCAACGGCACATCCTTTGAAATGAACGCCATTGCGGCGGTGGTGCTCGGCGGCACCTCGCTTGCGGGCGGACGCGGCACCATTCTCGGCACGCTGGTCGGGGCCTTTGTCATCGGCTTTCTGGCCGATGGACTGATTATGATGGGCGTCAGCGAATTCTGGCAGATGGTCATCAAGGGCGTGGTCATCATTATCGCGGTCATTATCGACCAGATGCAGAACCGTATGCAGCAGAAAGCCGCCGTGGTCGCGCAAAAAGCCGTCATCGAGGCGGGAGAGACGCAACGACCGGGTTAACGCCCGGCCACCGTTTTTTTTGTGCTTATTGAATATATATTCATACGTAAATTTAAATTCAGAGGTGACAAGATGAATCCGTTCAACCTGTCTGTCGAACAGTTACAAGGTAAAGCACGGGCAATCCGTCGTCGCATCATTCAGCTAAACGCCAACAGTCCGGCGGGCGGCCATACCGGGGCCGACCTTTCGCAGGTCGAGATCCTGACGGCGCTGTATTTCCGGCTGCTGGACTGCGCCCCCGAACGCACCGAAGACAGCACGCGCGATATTTATATTCAATCCAAGGGGCATGCGGTCGGCGGGTATTACTGTGTGCTGGCCGAAGCCGGATACTTTCCGGAGAGCTGGCTGCCAACCTATCAGCACGCCGATTCGCATCTACCCGGACATCCGGTCAAACATAAAACCCCCGGCATCGAGCTGAATACGGGCGCATTGGGGCACGGGTTGCCGGTGGCGGTGGGAATTGCGATTGCCGCGAAAAAAGATGCCAGCGCACGACGGATATTCGTGGTCACGGGCGACGGTGAACTTGCCGAGGGCAGCAACTGGGAGGCCGCGCTGGTGGCCGCGCATTATGGCCTCGACAACCTGATTATTATCAACGACAAGAACAAACTCCAGCTTGCCGGTTCCACCAGCGAAATCATGAATACCGATCCGCTGGCGGAAAAATGGCGCGCCTTTGGGCTGAACGTCACCGAGTGCGCCGGAAACGATATGCAGGCGGTAGTGGACACGCTGGAAAACCTGCCGTCCAACGGCAAACCGAACGTGATCATCGCCAATACCGAAAAAGGGTTTGGTATCTCGTTTATTCAGGGCAAGGCGGAGTGGCATCATCGCGTGCCTGTCGGCGACGAGATAGCCTTGGCGTTAGAGGAGCTTAAAGATGAGTAATGCACAACATCTTGCAACGGTGATGGTCGATACGCTCATCGCTGCGGTACAACGGGGTCTGGACGTGGTGCCTGTCGTGGCAGACTCCACATCGACCGCCAAAATCTCGCCGTTTATCAAGGCGTTTCCCGGAAGATTGGTCAATGTCGGCATCGCCGAGCAGGTGATGGTCGGCACGGCTGCCGGGCTAGCTATCGGCGGCAAAATCGCCGTCACCTGCAACGCCGCGCCGTTTCTTATCTCGCGCGCCAACGAGCAGGTCAAGGTCGACGTCTGCTACAACAACACCAACGTCAAACTGTTTGGCCTCAACGCCGGAACCAGCTACGGCCCGCTGGCGAGCACGCATCACAGCATCGACGATATCGCCATTATGCGCGGCTTCGGCAATATCTTGATCTTTGCGCCTTCCTGTCCGCTGGAATGTAGGCAAATGATTGATTATGCGCTGGAATATCAGGGGCCGGTGTACATTCGGCTCGACGGCAAAGCCCTGCCTCAACTGCATGATGACGATTACCGCTTTACACCGGGCGCTATCGATGAACTGCGACAAGGCACCGATATCGCGCTGGTGGCGATGGGGTCAACGGTTCACGAAGCGGTCGATGCCGCCGCCACGCTGGAACAGCAGGGCATCTCTGCGGGCGTTATCGCTGTGCCGTCGATTCGCCCCTGCGATACCGGGCAACTCCGTGCGCTTTTGCAGGCTTATCCGCAGGTTATCAGCGTCGAGGAACACAACATCAACGGCGGCGTGGGCAGTCTGGTGGCGGAGGTGCTGGCCGAAGGGGGCTGCGCCATTCCGCTGCTGCGCATGGGCATTGCCGACGGAGAATACGCGATAGCCGGAGATCGCGCGTCAACCCGTGCTCGCCACGGCATCGATGCCGCCAGTCTGGTCCAGCATGCGCGTCGTCTGTGTCAGGCCGACGCCGTTCAATAACCCGATTTTCATTGATGCGCAGCTCCGGCTGCAGGCATCCAATCACGCCGTCGAGTATGGAGAATGACACTGATGAAAAACTACAATTACCCTAAATTTGGCGCAGGTTTATGGCATTTTGCCAACTATATCGACCGCTATGCGGTGGATGGCTACGGTCCGGCATTAAGCACGATTGAACAGATTCAGGAAGCCAAAAAAGTCGGCTCGCTTTCTTATGTCGATATTCCTTATCCGTTCTCGCCGGGCGTCACGCTGGCGCAGGTAAAGGAAGCGCTGGACGATGCGGGGTTGAAGGCCATCGGGATCACCCCCGAAATCTATCTGCGAAAATGGTCGCGCGGGGCTTTCACACATCCGGATCCGGCGGTACGCGCCGAAGCGATGCAGTTGATGAACGAAGCCGCCGACGTGGTCAGAGAGCTGGGCGCCAACTATGTCAAAGTCTGGCCGGGTCAGGATGGCTGGGATTATCCTTTCCAGGTTGACCATAAACAGCTGTGGAAACTGGCGGTAGACGGCATGCGTGAACTGGCAGCGGCCAATCCCGACGTCAAGTTTGCCATCGAATACAAGCCGCGCGAGCCTCGCGTCAAAATGACCTGGGACTCGGCGGCGCGCACTCTGCTGGGAATTGAGGACATCGGGCTGGACAATGTCGGCGTGCTGCTGGACTTCGGCCACGCGCTGTTCGGGGGAGAATCACCGGCAGATTCCGCCCAGCTGATTATCGACCGCGGCCGCCTGTTCGGGATGGACGTCAACGACAACCTGCGCAGCTGGGACGACGACCTGGTGGTCGGCACCGTGCATATTACCGAGATTTTCGAATTCTTCTATGTGCTGAAAATCAATAACTGGGACGGCGTCTGGCAGCTCGATCAGTTCCCGTTCCGCGAAGACAATGTCGAGGCGGCGCGACTGTCCATTCGCTTCCTCAAACACATCTATCGCGCGCTGGACAGGCTGGATATTCCGGCGTTGCAGGCGGCGCAGGCGCAGCAGGACGCGATGAAGGCACAGCGCATCATCCAGAATGCCCTGATGGCATCGATTGACGAAGAAGAGTGATGTCCGGCGTGGCGGGTGAAGAATAGAAAAGAAAAGGGCTGATCTGAATCAGCCCTTTGTGGTTATTGCGGGTCGAGAAATTCGCCGTTATTTAAACAGGTCTGCGGTAACGGTCAGGTTGCCGCCGCTCTTGTTCTGCCACTGACGGGTCACGTGGTAGAACTTCGCGCCTTTATCCGCGGCACGTTTCGCCACTTCTTCGGAAACATCGGTGATGCTGTTGAAGTGACCGGTGAAGGTGACGGTATCGAACGGCGTCATCTGCGCGGCAGTGACGTTGTTCACTTCTTCGATTTTCTTGCCGTCAGGCAACGTTACAGAATAACGTTTACCGGTAGAGGACTGCGTCTCGAAGAAATTACCCACTTTACGGCTTGGGCTGTCGGAAGAGGCCACGCCCGGAATTTCGACTTTTTTGGCAGCAGCGCCACCGGCCGCAAGCGCGGCGCGGCCTGCGTCGGAATCGGCAGGAATGGCATCCGGGCTTTGCGTAATACGTTTAGGCGCGTCTTTTTTGTAGATAAACGCGGTGACGTACTGATTGCCGCCGTTGTTGGCATCAATCTGGCGTACAATAAAGAAGAAGTCCGCGCCTTTTTCCTTGGCCGCCTTGCCAATGGCTTCAAGCACGTCGGGCTGGCTGTGGAACAGGCCGCTTACGGTAACCGTGTCATAAGGCTCGAGCTGATAGGCCACGGTTTTAGGCAACTGCTTGATGCCGCTTACGCCATTGACGCTTTGTGCCCTGGGCTTGTCGGCCACTTTCGGCGCATCTTTATGATACACGTCTGCAACCACGCGCCAGTTACCGCTGTCGGAAAGGCTGTTGGTGTCCAGAATATAGAAATAGTCCGCGCCAAGCTGGTCGGCACGTTTTGAGGCTTCGTCGGAGGCATCGCCAAGATTGTTAAAACGACCGGTAAATGCAATGCGATCAAAGGGCTTAAGGGCGGCTGCTTTCTCGGGACTGATTTCTTCTGCGGCCTGGGCGGCAGACAAAACAGAGAATTGCGAGACTAATAAAACAACGGCCGATGCGATGATCGTTTTCGTCTGCTTCATAAAAAATCCTTTCACCTTGCGCAGTAATGTTGGAACTTGCTGAATTATTGATGTGTAACAGATTAGCTCCCGATTATTGCATGTAATAATGTTGAGCGCTTGCGTAATTTTGTTACCGCGCAAAGACAATTTCCTGCCGTAAAGTTCGTGATATTTCTTGATATAACTCGAACAAGTTAGCTTGTCAGGCTGATAAGTAAAATAAATGTTAATAATTTACATTTTTCTCACTTTGTGGCCTGTGCGCCGCGTGCTGCCTGCATTTTTCGAAAGTGATTAATTCCGCCAACGCGGCTTTTCAGAGTGAATAAACGGGGAAATTCGGCGGGTTGGCAGCGCAAGTGTGTCTTATGCCGGTTTTGGGTGATTTAATTCTCATAAATAGCCATTCTGCCTAGCATATTAATCCGTTATTCAGTAGGTTATAGCCGGCCTGAAAATTCAGTCAGCATGTCGGTAATAAAAAGCGGCGGATTTTTAAATTTAAGTCAGTCGGCAGGTTTTACTTTTGTATCTACACGATGACCTCGGTTATCAAATAAAAGGGTGAAGGGAATAATTATGCGTATTGGTATACCAAGAGAACGGTTGACCAATGAAGCCCGCGTTGCAGCAACACCGAAAACGGTGGAACAACTGCTGAAACTCGGCTTTACAGTCGCCATTGAACAGGGCGCAGGTAAACTCGCCAGTTTTGACGATGCGGCCTATCAGGCAGCAGGGGCTACGGTCGAAGCGGGCGATGCCGTATGGCAATCCGATATCGTGATGAAGGTCAATGCACCGCTCGACGATGAAATCGGCAAATTACAGGCGGGTTCTACGCTGGTCAGCTTTATCTGGCCTGCGCAGAATCCTGAATTAATCCAGAAACTGGCCGAGCGTGGCGTGACCGCTCTGGCGATGGACTCCGTACCGCGTATTTCGCGTGCGCAGTCGCTGGATGCATTGAGTTCCATGGCCAACATTGCCGGTTACCGCGCAATCGTTGAAGCCGCACACGAATTCGGCCGCTTCTTTACCGGCCAAATCACCGCGGCAGGCAAAGTGCCGCCGGCCAAAGTGATGATCATCGGCGCAGGTGTGGCCGGTCTGGCCGCCATCGGTGCAGCCGGTAGCCTCGGTGCCATCGTTCGCGCCTTCGACACGCGTCCAGAAGTGAAGGAGCAGGTGCAGAGTATGGGCGCCGAATTCCTCGAGCTGGACTTCGAAGAAGAAGCCGGCAGCGGTGACGGCTATGCCAAGGTGATGTCCGAAGCCTTTATCAAGGCCGAGATGGCGCTGTTTGCCGCCCAGGCGGAAGAGGTCGACATCATTGTCACCACCGCGCTGATTCCGGGCCGTCCTGCGCCGAAACTCATCACCCGCGAAATGGTTGAATCCATGAAGCCGGGCAGCGTCATTGTTGACCTTGCCGCACAAACCGGCGGCAACTGTGAACTCACCGTCGCCGATGCCATTACCGTGACGCCGAACGGCGTAAAAATCATCGGTTACACCGATTTGCCAAGCCGCTTGCCGACCCAGTCTTCACAGCTGTACGGCACCAATCTGGTGAATCTGCTGAAACTGCTGTGCAAAGAGAAAAACGGCGAAATCGAGATTGATTTCGACGACACCGTCGTGCGTGGCGTTACCGTAGTCAAAACCGGTGAAGTGACCTGGCCTGCACCGCCGATTCAGGTGTCTGCCCAGCCGCAGGCCCAGAAAGCGGCCGCACCGGTCGAGAAAGCCGAAGCCAAACCTTCATCGCCATGGACCAAATACGTCCTCATGGCCATTGCCGTGGTGCTGTTTGGCTGGCTTGCCGATGTCGCGCCGAAAGAGTTCCTGTCTCACTTTACCGTGTTCGCGCTGTCCTGCGTGGTCGGTTACTACGTGGTCTGGAATGTCAGCCATGCGCTGCATACCCCGTTAATGGCGGTGACCAATGCCATCTCCGGCATCATCGTAGTCGGTGCCTTGCTGCAAATCGGTCACGGCGGCTGGGTCAGCTTCCTGAGCTTCGTCGCGGTACTGATTGCCAGTATCAATATCTTTGGCGGATTTACCGTCACTCAGCGCATGCTGAAAATGTTTCGCAAGAATTAAGGGGTAGCATATGTCTGGGGGTTTAGTTACAGCTGCATACATTGTTGCCGCTATTCTGTTTATTTTCAGCCTGGCCGGACTCTCGAAGCACGAGACGTCCAAGCAGGGAAATATCTTTGGCATCACCGGGATGGCCATCGCGTTAATCGTCACCATCCTCGGTCCTGACTCCGGCCATGTCGGCTGGATTATTTTTGCCATGCTGGTCGGCGGCGCTATCGGTATCTATCTGGCACGCAAGGTCGAAATGACCCAAATGCCGGAACTGGTGGCTATCCTGCACAGCTTCGTTGGTCTGGCTGCGGTGCTGGTTGGCTTCAACAGCTATCTGGACAGCGGCACCGTGCCTATGGTTGGCGTGATGGAAAACATCCACCTGACCGAAGTGTTCCTCGGCATCTTTATCGGTGCGGTGACCTTTACCGGTTCCATTGTGGCATTCGGCAAGCTGCGCGGCATTTTCTCGTCAAAGCCGTTGGCTCTGCCGCACCGCCACAAGCTGAATCTGGCGGCGCTGGTGGTTTCGCTGCTGCTGCTTATCGTGTTTGTTCGCGCTGAAAGCACCGGTACACAGGTCTTTGCCCTGATTATCATGACCCTGATTGCTCTGGCTTTCGGCTGGCATCTTGTGTCTTCCATCGGCGGTGCGGACATGCCTGTCGTGGTGTCCATGCTGAACTCGTACTCTGGCTGGGCGGCGGCGGCGGCGGGCTTTATGCTCTCCAACGACCTGTTGATCGTCACCGGCGCGCTGGTGGGTTCTTCGGGTGCGATTCTGTCCTACATCATGTGCAAGGCCATGAACCGCTCCTTTATCAGCGTGATTGCCGGGGGCTTCGGCACCGACAGCTCCTCGACCGGTGAAGGCGAAGAGATGGGCGAATACCGCGAAGCCAGCGCAGAAGATGTGGCCGACATGCTGAAAAACGCAAGCTCGGTCATTATCACCCCAGGCTACGGCATGGCGGTGGCGCAGGCGCAGTATCCGGTTCAGGATATTACCGCCAGACTGCGTGCCAAGGGCATCAAGGTGCGTTTCGGGATTCATCCGGTTGCCGGACGTCTGCCGGGCCACATGAACGTGCTGCTGGCCGAGGCGAAAGTGCCTTACGATATCGTGCTCGAGATGGACGAAATCAACGACGACTTCAGCGACACCGACGTGGTGCTGGTTATCGGTGCCAATGACACCGTCAACCCGGCCGCGCAGGAAGACCCGCGCAGTCCAATCGCCGGGATGCCGGTGCTGGAAGTGTGGAAAGCGCAGAATGTTATCGTGTTCAAGCGCTCCATGAGCACCGGTTACGCCGGTGTGCAGAACCCGCTGTTCTTCAAGGAAAACACCCAGATGCTGTTTGGCGATGCCAAAGAGAGTGTGGAAGGGATCCTGCGCGCACTGTAATCAGTGAGGGTAAGAACCGGGCAGTAAAATAAAAAGCCAGTCGTGATGACTGGCTTTTTTTATGCCGCAGGAGCAGGGCTGGGAATTACACCTTGTCGACGTCCTGCGCCGCCAGATTTTCGCCGCTGTCTTCAAGCGTAATGGGGCAGACGAAGTCGTCGGGCTTGATGGCCAGCAAATCACATTTCAGATGGTCGATCACCTGTTCCGTGGTATTGCCCAGAAACGCGGCGGACAGCCCCGTACGGCCAATGGATCCCAATACGACCACACCCGCCTGCAAATGCTCGGCAAGGTCGGGAATGACCTCTTCGGGCAATCCTTTTTCGACGTGCGTGTACTTCTCGTCGAGCTGGAATTTCTGGCGCAGCGCCTTCATGGCAATCAGATGCTGACCGCGAATCGCATCGTTGTACACGCTTGGGTCGAAATCGGGCAGTTCGATGGCGATATTAATCGGCGTGACCGGATACGCGCCCACCAGATGCACTTCCGTCTGGTTGACGTGCGTTGCCAGCTCGATACTCTCTTTTACCAGCTTGATGTTAAGCGGGTCATGATACGGCTCTTCGCTCGACAGATTCACCGCCACCACCGCTTTGCCGCCTTCCGGCCACGGCTGGTCTTTGACCATCCATACCGGACACGGACATTTTCTCAGCAGATTCCAGTCGGTCGGGGTGAAGATGACCGATTCGAGACGGTCGTGCTGGTGCGCCATTTTCAGCAGCAAATCGTGCTGGCCTTTCAGCACTTCCTGAATAATGGCTTCGAACGGTTTGTTGTTCCACACCACTTTGATGTCGATGGGAATACCGGCTTCGACATAATAGTGACACTGTTCGGCAATCCAGGCCGTGCGTTCGGCGATAACGCCCTGACGCATCGCGCTGCGCTCTTCCGGAGAGAGCATCGTGGTCATTTCATAGGAAAAATCATAGATGGACAGGAAGGCTTTTATCTTCCCGCCGTTGCGTTGAACCAGATACACCGCACGGCGCAGGGCCGGCTGGTCATCCTGATTGGGGTCTATCGCGACCAGAAGGTTCTGATACTTGGCCAAGGGAGCCTCCTTAACACGGATGATTGAGAGTGCCAACAACATGAATGAAAGCGCACCGACCTAAGCCAGACGCGGCTCTGTTAAGCATCGCCTCTTGAGAGGACGCAAAAAGCCAACACCTGTTTATAGAATAAACCAGGATGAACAAACAGAACAGGGGACAAAGTGAACCGGATCAATAAACTAGATTATTAAAATCGAGTTGGCAAGGATCCGGTTCCGGAAGAGGCACGGAGGGGCGTTACGACGGCTCGGGGATCGCCTGACCCGCCAGCACGGCAAGCAGACTATAGTCTTCAATTGTAATGTATTTACCTTTCACACTGAGCATACCGGACTTCTGGAAACGGCCGAGCAGACGGCTGATGGTCTCGACGGTCAAGCCCAGATAGTTGCCGATATCGCCACGGGTCATGGTCAGGCGGAACTCCCGCTGCGAGAAGCCGCGCTGGGCAAAACGGCGGGCCAGATTGTAGATAAACGCCGACAGACGCTCTTCGGCATTTTTCTTGGACAGCAGCAGGATCATGTCCTGATCGCCCTTAATTTCGCCGCTCATCAGGCGCATCATTTGCTGACGCAGTTTCGGCATTTTTCCGGAAAGGTCATCAACCGTTTCGAAAGGGATTTCACAGACCATGGAGGTTTCCAGCGCCTGCGCGAAGCTTGGGTGCTTGACGTTGCAGATGGCATCGAAACCGACAAGATCGCCCGCAAGATGGAATCCGGTGATTTGCTCGTCGCCCTGTTCGGTAATGGTATAGCTTTTGATGGTCCCGGAACGGATGGCGTAGAGCGATTTCAGTTCATCACCGGCTTTAAACAGCGTCTGACCTTTCTGAATCGGTTTTTTGCGCTCGATAATGTTGTCGAGCTGGTCGAGTTCGTGCGCGTTGAGGGTAAAAGGGATGCACAGCTGACTTATGCTGCAGTCCTGGCAGTGGATTGCACAACCACCAGATTGGATACGCCGAATAATACGTTTGTCCGGGATCATAGGTTTCGCTCTCGCAATATTGATATGCGTCAACTTTACCACCTTTTGCAATGAGTGATAAGAGCATGAGCGGTTCCAAAAGAGGTATTTACTTAAAAACCACGATTTTTAAGGGGTTTTAAATTAATTAATTTTGATCTGAAGACAGATAATTGCAAAATCCTGACATTTCTCGTGCTGAAAATAGCGACGCAATACTCACTGCGCCTTTTTCATAGCAGCGTAATATCCGACTAAAACGCTCGGTTAATTAGCGCTTAAAGAAAGAAAAAAATCGTCAGGAAATCGGCATTAAGAAATAACAATGTTTAAAAGCGTTATAAATCATTTATTTGATAGTAATTCACTCAAAGGTTGCCTCATTCCACGCTATGTGTGAAATAGCGATAAACCAAAATTGTGTTATCACGATGTTACATATTTAGATGCAAGGTCCGACCAGAAACCAAATATTACAGCTTTCTCGACTTTACTACCTCGTGGGAGTTATTGACGTCACCTTTCTCTCACCTGAAATGCTCAAGATAATTTTAACGTTAACCGAATGTCTCCCGGAAAATAGTTGGGCGATAAAAAAAGACATCGCCATATAAATTATGGCGATGTCTCGGATTATCAGTAATCAGCGTAAAACCAGTCACGCTGTGTTACGTCTAAATAACTTATACGTTACCTTTATTATCTTCTTCGACGGCATCATGCAGGCGTTCCAGCATGTCGGGGAAGGCCGATTGCACTCGACTCCAGCTTGGAATAAACGGCTTCTCGCTCGGCGTATCCACAAAGGCCAGACCAGCTTCCATAATCGCGCCCGAAAACAGTTCAACCGCCGACTCTTCACTGTGGCGGTCAAACTTCAGGCCGTTCATGCGGGCATCGTGCTCGAAGCCATCAATCATATCCAGCGCATTGCGGTAATAAGTGGCTTTGAGGATACGGAAAGATTCAGCGGTAATCGGTACCCCAAGAATAGCCATCTTCCGATACAGCGCCTTGGTGATATCGATACTCATGCGTTGCAGGCCGGTGCTGGCATCTTCTTCGGACATCGGCTGATGCTTGTGGTCATAGTTATCGGCGATATCCACCTGACAGATACGTTTGGTGGCCGTATTGCGGTGCAATTCGGAAAGCACGCCAATTTCCAGTCCCCAGTCGCTCGGAATACGCAGGTCACTCAATACCTGCGTGCGCATGGCAAATTCACCGGACAACGGATAACGGAAGCTGCGCAGATATTCCAGAAAATCGGAGTTTCCGTAGACGATTTGCAAAGATTTCAGCAAAGGGAACACCAAGAGACGACCCACGCGACCGTTGAATTTGCCGTCGGCGACGCGAGCGTAATAGCCTTTGCAGAAATCGTAGTGGAAATTCGGGTTGGCGACCGGATACATCAGACGTGCCAGCATTTCACGGGTATAGGTGACAATGTCACAATCGTGCAGGCCCACTACGCTTGTGCGCCGTGACGCCAGCGTATAGCCTACACAGAACCAGACGTTGCGGCCTTTGCCCGGTTCCATTGGCGAAAGATTCTCTTTTTTCAGCTCTTCATCCAGCGCTTTCAGGCGCGGACCGTCATTCCACAAGATACGATGGCGCTGAGGAAGACGTGAGAAAAATTCGCGGGCAAACAGGAACTGGTCACGATCGGCACGGTCCAGACCAATGACTATCTCTTCCAGATAAGGCACTTTGGTCAGCTCGTCGACAATTTTGGAAAGCGCAGGGCCCTCCAATTCCGAAAACAGGGAAGGCAGAATCAGCCCCATCGAACGGCGGCCAGAGAAAACCTGCAGATCGTATTCCAGTTCTTCCAATTTTCTTTTGGTCAAATTGTGAAAATTGGTAATGATTCCGTCCTGATAAAAGTCGCTCATACGAACCTCGGCTCTTGTAATAATAAAGATTTATAAATTAGAGACTCACAAAGTGATCCAGTCCTTGCTTCCAGCCTTCGGGGCCGAAAAGACCGGTGCGAAAAACCTGTGCTTCGTTATCGAGTGGCATCGGATGTTCATGATGCCCACGAATAACCACAGAAAAATCAGTGGCATTGAGCATGCCAATATCATTGGGACCGTCGCCCAGCCCCAGAGTGACGACCGGCTTGCCGGTGCGTAGCTGGTATTGCTCCCGAAGCCAGTTGACCGCCTGACCCTTTCCGGCATCTGCGCCCATTACGTGCCAGAAGCGGCCGCCGCGCGTGAGCGCCAGCTGTTCCTGATGGAGAGACTTCTCGAAACGGGCGAAATCCAGATCGTTGCCAAACCAGATAATGGGTTCCGAAGCTTCGCGCTGCATCGCCTGGCGCGCATTTTCGGGCGGCAGTCCGGTCCAGTCGATAACCTGCTGCGTGCCGACGTCTCCAAACCCGCGAAATTCGAAATCATACCGTTGGCGCAGCGCGACCAGCGTATGACGAATAGCCTGATAACTTGCGCCAATAATCTGGCCCGCTCTGTCTGAACCTTCTTCGTGCCAACCGGCGGGCAGGCGGATCATCGCGCCGTTTTCGGCAATAAAGGGTTGATCGGCAAGTTGGAGCTTTTCCTGCAAGGCATCGACTTCGACCGCCGTTTTGCTGGTGGTCAAAATCACCGGCACTCTGGCCGCGCGCAGCCGGTCCAGCCACTCCTGGGCAGGTTGCCAACTGTAATCATTGTGGTCCAGAAGCGAACCGTCGAGGTCAGTGAATACAACCAGATTGTCATCAAGGTAAGGCATCATTTCTCCCCAGTTAAGACGGAAGCGGACGGGTCAAAAGTCGACATTTATCCGTTCCAGCGTTTAAGTATATACCTAAATTTCCAACCTATTTTTTTGTGCGCCAAATAACCGAAACCGCAACAGAGGGTTAAGTCATTCCGCGGCCTGTAACGATTCAACTAAACTGTCGAGATATTGCAGCGGCGGCTTTTTTGGATACACTCAGCTTTGGGACCTGCCGATTTGCTTATGAGTAGGTAGGGCCTGCGCAACTAAACAGACCGCCACGTCGGGAGACAGACAATGAAAATTGATGATGAAAACGATGATTTTCTTTTCTTTCAGGAGATGGCCGGCGTACAGAAACTCAACGACAACAATCAGGTGGTTTATCTCAAGAACCCTCAAAAACCCGTCCGCATTGCGCAAGAGACATTACCGCAACCCGAGAACCCGCTGACCCTCGGTTTTCTCGAGGTCATCGACTGCGCCGAACCGCTGGAGTACAAACACGACGGCGTGCAGCAGGGCGTGCTCGACAAGCTGCGAAACGGGAAATATCCACTGGAAGCCAGCCTCAACCTGCTGCGTAAACCCGTGGAAACCTGCCGACAGGAACTGTTCAGCTTTTTCCTGCAGGCTCGGGCGCAGAATTTGCGCACCCTGCTGGTGGTTCACGGGCGCGGGCGACATGAGCAGAGCCACGCCAATATCGTGCGCAGCTATATCGCCAAATGGTTGAAACAGCTGGATGATGTGCAGGCTTTCAGTGTCGCGCAGGGCAAGGACGGCGGGGCAGGCGCGTGCTACATCGCCCTGAAGAAATCGGCGGCAGCCAGACAGGAAAACTGGGAACGTCACGCCAAGCGCAGCAGGTAAACCTTTCTTCAACCCGCAGGGTTTTGTTTTTCAAAGCCCTGCATCGTTAGCCTCTTGTTTAATTCAGGTTGTATACTCTGCCCCCGTCATCATTGAAGCCGCGCTTTAAATGACGACAGGGGTTTTCCAGTATCACAATCATTGCGTCAGCTAAGTGAGTTTTTCCATGTTGTTTACCCGTCATGTTTTACCCGCCTCCTTCCTTTTGAGCTGCGGCGCAGTGCTTTGCGCATGCGGCCCGACAGACAACGCCGCCCAGCCGGTGGTTATCTCCGGTAAAACGATGGGCACCTATTATCGGGTAAGCATGGTCGGACTGGACAAAAGCCGCGAGCCGGAACTGCGTCGACAAATCGAGGCGCAGTTGAAGGAAGACGACCACGAGCTTTCAACCTATAAAGATGACTCCGTGCTGTCGCGCTTCAATCAGTATCTCGGCACTGCGCCGCAACCGGTCAGCCGAGGCATGGCCGACGCCGTGATAACCTCGCTGCGCATCGGCGAGAAAACCGCAGGCGCGATGGACATTACCGTTGGGCCGCTGGTCAACCTATGGGGATTCGGGCCGAGCAAAGAGCCGGTAAAAATGCCCGATGCGCAGCAGATAGCGGCGGCAAGAGACGAAGTGGGTCTTCAGCATCTCAAGGTGATTCAGCAAGCCGACGGCCAGTATTTACAGAAAGACCTGCCGAACCTTTATGTCGACCTCTCTACCGTCGGCGAAGGGTATGCGACGGATCATCTGGCGCGTCTGGTCGAAGGCAACGGCATCAGCGATTATCTGGTGTCGGTCGGCGGCGCCGTGGTTTCGCGCGGTAAAAATCCGCAGGGCAAACCGTGGCAGGTGGCGATTCAAAAACCTACCGACAAGGAAAACGCCGTCGAAGCCATTGTCGATTTACAGGGCATGGGCATCAGCACTTCCGGCAGTTATCGCAACTATTATGAGCTCGACGGCAAGCGGTTATCGCACATTATCGACCCCGCAACGGGCCGACCTATTACGCACAAACTGGTGTCGGCCACGGTGATTGCGCCGACGGCGCTTGAGGCCGACGGCTGGGATACCGGCCTGATGGTTCTCGGCACCGACAAGGCGCTGGCGCTGGCCGAAAAAGAGCATCTTGCCGTTTATCTGATAACCAAAGAGCCCAATGGCTTTAAAATCACCATGACGCCGCAATTCAAGGCATACCTGCGCGACGCCGAGAAGTAGGTTCATCGATACTTAGGAACTGTCTTAAAAGCCTCGCCGCAAAGCCTGATGCGGCGGGGTTGTCCGTAATCTGCAACGATTTTTTTACAATTTACCTTTAGGCAGGCTTAGGCAAGTTAGGCACTATTTGTCGTCAGGGGAGCGCTTTTGTCATTGACGAATCTCACGTTTTCTCCGCCTACGTCTTCAGGAAGCGGTTGTCTTGTCTCTGTGTTGTTGAAGTCATCCATTCATTTTTAAACGTCTTATGGTTGTCATGTCATTTTTTCCCCGCGCTGTAAAATTGTGTTCTCCCCGTCTGCTGATTTCCGTCTTTATGCTGCTCACTTCGGTGGCAACCCCGGTCCTGGCGAAAACCTATCCGCCCATGTTGTCCCGATCCGTGCTGGTCATGAACGCCTCCAACGGCCGCGTGCTGTATCAGAAAAATACCGCAAGGGCCTATCCGATGGCTTCGCTGACCAAACTGATGACCGCCATGGTGGTGCTTGACAGTAAACAGCCGTTAACGCAGAAAATTACCGTGACCTCGGCCGATCGCGACCTGCTCAAACATACCCATTCGCGTTTGACGATTGGCTCGACGCTGTCGCGTAAAGACATGCTGCATATTGCGTTGATGTCGTCCGAGAACCGGGCCGCGGCAGCCCTGAGCCGCTATTATCCTGGCGGGCGTCGTGCCTTTATTCGCCAGATGAACCGCAAGGCGCGGGCTTATGGCATGCGCCACACCCATTTTTATGATGCGACGGGCCTGACACCCCGCAACACGGCCTCGGCACACGATTTGGCGATTATGGCGAAACACGCCTACCGCTACGCGCTGATTCGCCAGCTTTCTACCGACAAACGCTATGTGGTGCATCCGGGGCGTGGCCAGCTGGTGTATCGCAGTTCCGACGGGCTCATCAACAACAAGACCTGGAACATCGTCCTGCAGAAAACCGGTTTTACCGATCAGGCGGGGCACTGTCTGATTGTCTATACGAAACTGAAAGGGCAGGACGTGTTGATGGTAATTGCAGGAGGGCCGCGCGGCTATTCGCATTATCACGATGCGCTGGGGTTAAAAGCCTGGCTGATGCACGGCAATCTGTAGCAGGTATATAACCTATCGCGCCCGGGAAAACCCGGGCGCAAAGCGGCTTACTTGGAGCGGCTGATAAGCTCGAACAGCACCACCGTACGGGAGGTACAGGTGTAGCTCGAGCCGAAATCAACGTGATGCTCGTTGATGTCATCCGGTTGATACGTATCCATAATATGACGCCAGCTTTCCCCGTGCGCCACGGACGGCAACGTAAATACCACGTCTTCATGTGCGGCGTTGAACAGCAGTAATACCGTGCTCAATGAACCATAACGAATAAGACCGGTAGGCTGCGCACGCCCGTCGAGCATCATGCCGATACACTTGGCATGCGCGTCGGACCAGGCTTCCTCGGTCATTTCTTCACCGTTGGGCTGGAACCAGCTAACGTCTTTGACATCGAGTTTTTCGTGCAGTTTCCCGGTCAGGAAACGGCCGCGATGCAGGATAGGGAAGCGCTTGCGCAGTGCAATCAGGCGATAGGTAAACAGAATCATCGCTTTGCCGCGTTCTTCGATCTCCCAGTTTATCCAGGCTATCGGCGTGTCCTGACAGTAGGCATTATTGTTGCCGTTCTGCGTACGCGCAAACTCGTCACCGGCCAGCAGCATGGGCGTACCCTGCGCGAAGAACAGCGTCGCCAGCATATTGCGCATCTGCCGCAAACGCAGCTCGTTGATGGCCGGGTCGTCCGTTTCCCCCTCAAAGCCATAGTTGGCCGAGATATTGTTGTCGGTGCCGTCCTGACTGTCCTCGCCGTTCTCCTCATTGTGCTTGTCCTGATACGAGACAAGATCATTGAGGGTAAAGCCGTCGTGGGCGGTAATAAAGTTCACGGAGGCATAAGGCTTGCGGCCACGGTGGTTGAAGATATCCGCCGAACCGGAAAGGCGAGTGGTGAACTCGGCCAGTTGCCCTTCGTCGCCGCGCCAGAACTGACGTACCGAGTCGCGGAAACGGTCGTTCCATTCTACCCAGCCCGGCGGGAAACCGCCTACCTGATAGCCGCCGGGGCCGCAGTCCCAGGGTTCGGCAATCAGTTTGCACTGGCTGAGGATAGGGTCTTGACGGCAGGTGTCGAGGAAACCGCAGCCTTCATCAAAACCGTAGCTTTCGCGGCCAAGAATGGTGGCTAAATCGAAGCGGAATCCATCCACCTGCATCTCCGTGGCCCAGTAACGCAGGGAGTCGGTGACCATTTGCAGTACGCGCGGATGACTCAGGTTCAGCGTGTTGCCGGTGCCGGTGTCATTGATGTAATAGCGCCTGTTTTCAGGCATCAGGCGATAGTAGCTGGCGTTGTCGATACCCTTGAACGACAGGGTCGGCCCCAGTTCGTTGCCCTCGGCGGTATGGTTGTACACCACGTCGAGGATCACCTCGATTTCCGCCGCGTGCAGCGTGGCAATCATCTGCTTGAACTCGCTGATGGTATGCGTCGCCATATACTGCGGATGCGGCGCAAAGAAGCTCAGCGTGTTATAGCCCCAGTAGTTGTGCAGCCCCTTGTCCTGAAGATGGCGATCGTCGGTAAAGGCGTGGATAGGCATCAGCTCGATGGTAGTGACACCCAGCGACTTGATGTAGTCCACGATTTGCGGCGTGCTCATGCCGGAGAAGGTTCCGCGCAAATGTTCGGGTACCGCCGGATGGCGTTTGGTATAGCCCCGCACGTGGGTTTCATAAATAATGGTCTGTTCCCACGGCACCGGGTTCTTGCGCGAACGCGACCACGAGAAAGCGGGGTCGATGACGCGGCATTTCGGCAGGAACGCTGCGCTGTCGCGATCGTCGACCACCAGATCTTTCTTCTCGCTTTTCATGTCGTAGGCAAACAGGGCGTCGTCCCATTGCAGGTCGCCGACTATCTGCTTGGCGTAGGGGTCCAGCAGCAGTTTGGCCGGGTTGAAACGGTGGCCTTCGTGCGGTGCATACGGCCCGTGCACGCGATAGCCGTAGAGCATGCCCGGCCGCGCATCCGGCAGATAGCCGTGCCACACTTCGTCGGTATATTCCGGCAACTCGATACGGTCATACTCTTCGCCGTCTTCATTGAACAGGCACAGTTCGACCTTGGTGGCATTGGCCGAGAAGATGGCAAAGTTGACGCCAAGTCCGTCCCAGGTTGCGCCCAGCGGGACCGGCAAACCTTCACGGACGCGAGTTTTGTGCCCGCTGTCGAAATTTTTAACCAGCTCGCCGTCACTGTAAGGATGAATGAGACGAACGCCATGTTCGTTAACTTCTACGTCGACCTGTGCCTGGGGTTTAATCGGGGTTTCAAGGGGTGCAGTCGGGACAACGGGTTTGTTGGGTGGGGCTTTGGCCATCGTTGGGTGTTCTCCGGGAGAGTAAACGAGCAAGTGAATACAAAGCGCATGATTGGAGTGTAGACGCAGTTTTACAAACGCACCTTGAAACAGATGATTCGGCTGAAATACTGTACAAGTTTAGGTTGTTACAGGATAGTAAATGGCCCGCCGAGTCCGGTTTAGCTATCACGTTGACAGACCCGCGTGGCACTTTGTGGCCGTTATTTTGGCCTGACGACCGTTTTGGGGGAGGACACATGAAAACCACCGTATTGAGCTATATTCCTGTCGAAGACAAGTTTATCGCCTATTACCAGCAGGCCGGATTCGACATCCTGTTTGCTCTGACACCGGCAGAACGCGATTCGCTGACGGCCGATGACGCTGCCCGCGTTCGCGCGGTATTGACCATCGGCACCATCGGCATTACTGCCGAGCAGATTGCCGCACTGCCTAACCTTGAAATCATCTGTGCGCAGGGCGTGGGCTATGAGCGTATCGACTTTGCCGCCGCGAAGGCGCGCAACATCAAGGTCACGCACGGACCAGGCACCAATAGCGCGGCGGTTGCCGACCATACGGTGGCCTTGATGCTCGCGGTGACGCGCCTCATCCCCTATTTTGACCATCGCACCCGCCACGGCGAATGGGCGCAGTCGCGCGATGTACCGCCGGGCATGTCCGGCAAGAAGCTGGGGATTATCGGTATGGGCAATATCGGCGCGCTGATCGCCAGGCGCTGTGCGGCCGGGTTTGACATGCCGGTCGGGTATTTCAACCGCCGCGAAATTGCCGACAGCCCTTATCGCTATTTCGAGAGCCGACTGGCGTTGGCCCAGTGGGCCGATTATCTGGTGGTCGCCACACCCGGTGGAAAAGACACGCTGAAACTGGTCGATGCCGACGTGCTTCGCGCATTGGGTCCGCAGGGATATTTAATCAATATTGCCCGTGGCACCGTGGTGGATACCCGCGCGGTAATAGACAGCCTGACAAGTCACGGCATCGCCGGTGCCGCGCTGGACGTGCTTGACGGCGAACCCGAAGTGCCCGACGAGTTGGTCGGCATTCGTCATAATCTGGTGCTGACGCCGCACGTGGCCGGGCGCTCGCCCGAAGCGATGCATAACATGGTACAGCTGGTGGTCGATAACCTGTCTGCTCATTTTAACGGCGAGCCGGTTAAGACGCCGATCCCAGACATGCTGACAGCATAAAAGTGGAATAACCGCAGCACCCTTATTAGGAAAAAGCATAAGTAACTTTTTTTTCGTATTTGTCCTATTCATGGCGAGAACGTAACAATAGGGCACAAGTACAATTAACAGGGGTGCAACGGTGAATTTCCAACAGCTAAAAATTATTCGGGAATCAGCGCGATGCAATTACAACCTGACCGAAGTGTCCAATATGCTTTTCACTTCGCAGTCAGGGGTCAGTCGTCATATTCGCGAGCTAGAAGACGAGCTTGGCGTCGAAATTTTCATTCGTCGCGGTAAACGTTTGCTCGGCTTGACCGAGCCTGGCAAAGAGTTGCTTTCCGTCGCGGAACGTATTCTCAACGAGGCGCAAAATATTCGTCGTCTGGCGGATATTTTCTCCAAGGAAGATGCGGGCGTACTGACCATCGCAACCACACATACGCAGGCGCGCTACAGTCTGCCACGGGTCATCAAGGCGTTTCGCGCCGTGTATCCGGCGGTTCGGCTCGAACTGCATCAGGGTTCTCCGCAGGAAGTGCTGGCGATGTTGCTGAGCGGGCAGGCGGATGTCGCCATTGCCAGTGAAAAGCTCATCAACGATCCCTCTGTCGCAGCCTTTCCTTATTACCGCTGGCATCACGCCATTCTGGTCCCGGACGGCCATCCGTTGCTTGAGAAGCAGCCGGTGACCTTGCAGCAGCTTAGCGAATATTCGCTGGTGACGTATCGACAGGGCATCACCGGCCGTTCGCGGGTCGACAGTGCATTCGAGCAAAACGGCCTCAACCCTGACATCGTGTTGAGTGCGCAGGACTCCGACGTCATTAAAACCTACGTCGAGCTTGGTTTGGGGGTCGGAATTCTGGCCGACAAAGCCTTTGATCCCGAGCGCGATCGCGGTTTGAAACTGCTCAATGCCGAGCATCTGTTCGAGTCCAACACCGTCTGGCTCGGCCTCAAGCGCTCGCAGTTACAACGTAACTATGTCTGGCGTTTTATCGAGCTGTGTAATCAAAGCTTGTCGATTAATGAGATCAAAGAGAAAGTTTTCAAGCAGCCGCAGAGTGAAACAGGCGTCGTCATAGACTACGAGATCTAGGTTTAGATTTAGATTTAGGAAATCTAAAGGCAAAGTTTGGTTTTTAATTTCAAATTTAAGTTCAAGTTCAAGTTCAAGTTCAAGTTCAAGTTCAAGTTCAACGGCATGCGCTGCGCTTACTGGGCGGCGGCTCGGAGGCGCGGCTTTAATGCCAATGTTCAGGGCAACAGGCTCCGAGGAATTTTTCCGGTTTCAAAACTTCAATGGGCATTTGACCCACAGCGCCGGAACCGGGCAAGAGGTGGAAGGCGCCACCTCTTGCATCTCTGCGCCTTTTGTCCTCGCCAAGCCGTGCCATTCTCAAGTTTGTAGATCTTTCCAGACGCCTCCGCGCGTGGCGTAGGTCGCGCCGCTCCGCGGTCCCTTCACTCCGTTCGCAAGCCAAAAACGTCTTGCTCAACTTCACTCAGCGCCGCCCCGAATCCGCCAGTAT
>Ga0308159_1001023_pt1 | contig 47010 bp, 40 predicted proteins | sample PhyCR1_FD_201040 | JGI IMG/M metagenome (GOLD analysis project Ga0308159, IMG submission 201040) | Phyllosphere microbial communities from UC Gill Tract Community Farm, Albany, California, United States - DLSLC.R1 | ecosystem: Host-associated > Plants > Phyllosphere > Unclassified | place: USA...
CCAGGAAGAGATGCACGACATCGCCGACCTGGCGATCCGCGTGAACGACTTCCTGTCGGGCATGTTCGCCGCGATCGGCATCCGCCTGGTCGACTTCAAGCTGGAATTCGGCCGCATCTGGGACAACGACTTCGGTCGCATCATCCTGGCCGACGAGATCAGCCCCGATGGCTGCCGCCTGTGGGACATGACCACCAACGAGAAGCTGGACAAGGACCGTTTCCGCCGGGATCTGGGCGGCGAGGTCGAGGCCTATCAGGAAGTGGCGCGCCGTCTGGGCCTGCTGCCCGAGGGGGGCGACACCGCCGTCCTCGATCTGGAAGAACACCGCAAGAGCCGGGGCAAGTAATGAAGCTGAAGATTTTCGTCACCCTGAAGCCCGGCGTGCTCGACCCGCAGGGCAAGGCGATCCACCATGCGCTGGAAAGCCTGGGCTTTGCGGGCGTCAACGACGTGCGCGCGGGCAAGCTGATCGAGCTGGAAGTCGCCGACGCGACGACCGACGCGCAGATCGACGAGATGTGCCGCCAGTTGCTCGCCAACACCGTGATCGAGAATTACCGGGTGGAGCGCGCCTGATGAAGACCGCCGTGATCGTCTTTCCGGGCTCGAACTGCGACCGCGACCTCGCCGTCGCGCTGGAGGCGGTGACGGGCGTCAAGCCGGCCATGGTCTGGCACGGCGACAGCGAACTGCCCGAGGGGCTGGGGCTGATCGGCGTGCCGGGCGGCTTCTCGTATGGCGACTATCTCCGCTGCGGCGCGATCGCGGCCCGTTCGCCGATCATGCGCGCGGTGGTGGAATCGGCGAATAAGGGCACGCCGGTGTTCGGCGTGTGCAACGGCTTCCAGGTGCTGGCCGAGACCGGCCTGCTGCCCGGCGCGCTGATGCGCAACCGCTCGCTCAACTTCGTGTGCCGCGACGTGAACCTGGAGGTGGCGAACACCGACAGCGCCTTCACCCGCCTGTACGAACAGGGCGAGACGATCCGAATTCCGGTCGCACATCATGACGGCAACTACTTCGCCGATGCCGACACGCTCGACCGCCTGGAAGGCGAAGGCCGCGTGGCCTTCCGCTATGCCGAGGACGTCAACGGCTCGGCCCGCAACATCGCGGGCGTGCTGAACGAGAAGCGCAACGTGCTGGGCATGATGCCCCACCCCGAACGCCGCATCGAAGCCGCGCACGGCGGCGACCATGGCCGCCGCTTGTTCGAAGGCCTGCTGGAGATGGTGGGGGCCTGACCCCATCCCCGTTCAGCCTGAACGAAGTCGAAGGCCACGGGATAGCATTTCCAAAAGGGGAAGCGGGGCGACTCGCTTCCCCTTTTTATTCGCGCGAAGCCGCGAAGACGCAAAGAAGATGTTGGTTCGCGCAGAGGCGCGGAGAACGCGGAGGTGTCTGGCCTGGCGGAAACTTTATCCCTTCTGCCGCATCCCGGTGGCAGACATAGGCCGGCTGCCGCCGGATAGAACACCTCTGCGTCCTCCGCGCCTCTGCGAGAACTCGATCCTTTCTCAAACCCTTTGCGGCTTCGCGGCTTCGCGTGAACCCAACTCAAACCCGCGCCCGAAACGGCGTGAAGTCCGTGCCCTCGTCGAACACATCCACCCCCTCGGCCCGTTTCAGCCAGCCGACGATCAGATAGGTCACCGGCGTCAGCAGCACTTCCCAGCCCACCTTCAGCGCCCATTGCGTGAACAGCACCACGACCACCAGATGCGTCGTCCAGCCTTCGGCTCCCCAAAAGGCCAGCGGATAGAAGATCAGGCTGTCCACCCCCTGCCCCACCAGCGTCGAGCCGATGGTGCGTGACCAGAGGTGCCGTCCGCCGGTCCACAGCTTCATCCGCGCCATCACATAGGCATTGACGAACTCGCCCGCCCAGAAGGCGCAGACGCTGGCCAGCACGATGCGCGGCACCTGGCCGAAGATCACCTCATAGGCGGCCTGATTGGTCCAGGTCGGTGCCGGGGGAAGTGCCACGACGACAAAGCTCATGAACGCCATGAACAGCACCGCCGCCGTCCCCGCCCAGATCACCCGGCGCGCGCGGGCATAGCCATAGACTTCGGTCAGCACGTCGCCGATGACATAGCTCAACGGAAAGAACAGGATGCCCGCCCCGAACGGCCACTGCCCGACCAGCGGCAGGTCGATGACCGCCACCTTGCCCGCGCCGATGACGTTGGACAGCAACAGGATGGTCACGAACGCGGCCATAACGAAGTCGAACCAGCGAAACGCGCCGCGTTCCATGTCGCGATCCGCCACCACCCGTTCCACGCCCATACCGATCCCTTCACCGTGAGCGGCGACATTTATCGCCATTCCCAACCCACGCAAACCACGCTAGGGACACCGCCATCCGCGCGTCCGTAGCTCAGTTGGATAGAGCAAGGAGCTTCTACCTCCTCGGTCGGGGGTTCGAATCCCTCCGGGCGCGCCATTTCTGTTCAGCTTTGGGCACTGCGGCACCCGGCGTCTGGGAAGCCATGATCGCGCGTTCCAGCATCGCGTTGCGGCCCGTTATCCGAACCTCGCGGTCGCCGACCTCGACACGATCGACGAGAAGGTGAATGTATTCCTTGCGCGTCCTGCCGTCTGGCTCGTGGAGCTTCCGGCGGAGCAGATCGCCGAATTTGGCGATGATCGCAGGCGTGATTCGCCGATCGCCAGCATCAAGCTGCCGTTCGAGCACGGCGATGTCCGCCTGGGTGCTGGCCTTCTGCGCGCGGATGTTGCCGAGTTCGCTGGCGACCTGCGGATCGTCCGGGCTGAGTACCTCGAGCCGGACCAGCTTGATCACGCGGGCGCTCTCGCCCTCAAGCTGGGTCAGCCGGCCTCGCAGCCGCTTCAATTCAGCGGCGCGCTCCGCGACGGCGGTTTCCGACCGGTCCAGCCATGTCTGGAGAAGCGCGGTCAGCCGTTCCGGCTGGACGAGATGGCGGGTCACCGCGCCGACGACCAGATCGTCAAGCTGCTCCATCGGAACGCGGCGTCCCGAGCAAGCATCCGGCCCGCGCTTGATCCGCGCCGAACAGGCGTAATAGCGATACTGACCGGACTTGCCGGTGCTGGTCATCATCCCCGCACCACAGCCGTCCCCGCCGCAGCCGCAGACCGCGCGGCTGGTCAGCAGGTTCGTGTTGGTCTTCGCGGCAGCCTCGCCCATCCGTGGGTCACGATCGGCCATCTGCTGGCGGACCGCGTAGAACGTCTCTTCATCGATAATCGGCGGGACCGGGATCGGCACCCACTCGCTTTCCGGCCGCGTCTCGCCCGTGCGCGAATCCCGGCGGTTGAAGATAACGTAGCCGATATAGGCGGTGTTGGTCAGGATGTTGTGCAGCGTGCCGATGCTGAACCGCTTGCCCCGGATGCGGTAGCCGCGTTCGTTCAGGTGATGGGCAAGGCCCGTGACACCGATGGGGCCGTTGGGTGTGCCTTCGCGATAGGTTTTGAAGATGTGGCGGACCATGTCGACCGTCTCGGGATCGTGTTCCAGCTTCTTACGGTCCTTGCCGCGCGCCTGTGGCACGGTGCAGGTGCGAAAGCCGATCGGCGGCGTCTGCCCGTTCCAGAAGCCGTTGACGGCATTGGCGACCATGGTGCGGCGAACATGCTTGGCGTTCTCGGCCGAATGATATTCGTCGAAGATGGCGAGCATCGACACGGCCATGTCGGACGTCGGATCGTCGCCGAAATTCTGCGTCACCGAGATGATGCGGATCTTCTTGCGGCGCAGTCGCTCACGATACTGCATGAAGTCGAGCGCGTTGCGGAATAGCCGCGACAGCGAATGCGCGAGGATGATGTCAACCGGGCGCTCATCCGACTCGGCGAGCGCGATCATCTCACGGAAGGCGCGCCGATGGTCATCGGTGGCGCTGCCCGCCTCCGAGAAGACGCGGACGGCCTGGGCGCCATGATCCTCGACCCAGCGTTCGGCGGTGGCGATCTGGTCCGGCAGCGACAGGTCGTTCTTTTCCTGCCGCGTGGTCGATACTCGCGCGTAGACGAAGACGCGCTTACCCGCGAACGTGTCGTTTCCCATGACCAGGCCTTTCGAACAGCGCGGCGATCTCGCCGCCGAACGGCCGGTCGATCAGCGCGACCTCCTGTTCGAGGGTCGACCATGAATCGTCGAAGGCCGCGCTGACAAGCCCCGGATCGTTAATGCGCGCATCACCGACCGGCGACGCGGAGGTCGCCTGGGTCATTGGAGGTGATGCGCGCCGGCTCATGGGCCGGGCGTGGCAGGTTCAGCGCGACGCCGTTGCGGGGGGCGCTCGCGATTGTTGCAAAATAGGCTTGGGTGAGCGGTTCACCGTGCCTAGTCGACAAGAAGCGCGCGAGATTTTGACGCCTCGTCCTTCACCGCTAACCGGTCGAAGGCATTCCCGCTTTCCCGTCATTGACCGGTGGTTTTGGGAAATAGCAATCGGGAACTGGTTTTGAGAAATTCCAATTGAGGGCGTTCGTCGGAGGGATGCCCTCGGCTGGATTCTTGTCATCGGTTCCCAATCGGGAAGGCCGCCATCGTTCTCGCTAGCACGTCGATCGCAAGCAGGCGGACTGTCGGGCAACAAAGCATTTACCGTTTGCCGGCTACCATAAGGGGAAGATCGATCGGAGCAGGCATGAAGAAGGCTCACTTAGCGGCTACGCTGCTCATACTATCGGGCTGTACGTCTGCCAGTGCTTCGGCGATTAACGCCTCCGACGATCTGCACTGCGCAGTCGTGCTTCGCACTTTAGAGAAGAATGCGAATCAGCTCGGAGCCGCTCCGGCCGCTAGGCGGGGACTTTATGTGCTACAGACGTGGTATTCTCGAAGATAAAGCGGGAACGTCTCGAAGAAGCTCAGGGCGTCGTTGACGCGATGAAAAGAGACCCGAGTAAAGTATCTGCCGTGGGTCGGGAGTGCTCGAACCGAGCATTCAGCGATGCGGCTTTCGCACGCTGGAAAGCAATCGCCTCCGACGATTACGACCAAAAGACCATGCGGTAGAGCACTCTCGCTCAAACCGGTTTTCCCAAAACACCATCCCAATGGGAATGCCCCGGCCGTCTCGCGGCTCGTTTATTTGGGAACGCGAAGGTGGCCCAAACTGGATAGTGCATGGTCGGTTGCGGGCAGAAGCAACCGACCATGATGGCGCGGTGGCGTGGGTCAGGCCGCGAAGCTGGTCGAACGGGAGAGCGTGTCCCACCGATCGCGCTCGGCCTTCATCGCGTCGAGCTTTTGATCGACCAGGCCCAGTGCATCGGCACCGAGGAACAGCCTGGTCGGCGGATTCTCGGCTTCGACTAACGCGAGCAGCGCCTGCGCCGCCTTGGCTGGATCGCCCGGTTGGTTGCCACTCTTGGCCTGGCGCGCCTCCCGCAGCGGGTCCATCACGGCGTCGTAGTCCGGGATGCTGCGTGCCGTGCGGTCCATCGAGCGGCCCGCCCAATCGGTGCGGAACTGGCCGGGCGCGAGCGCGGTGACGCGAATGCCAAAACCCGCCACCTCCTTGCCGAGGCTTTCAGAGATGCCTTCGAGAGCGAACTTGCTGCCGCAATAGAAGCTGATTCCCGGCATGGTGATGAAGCCGCCCATCGAGGTCACGTTGACGATGTGGCCTGCTCTGCGCCCGCGCATGCCGGGCAGCACCGCCTTCATCATCGCCACGGGGCCAAAGACGTTGGCGGCGAACTGGCGCTGGAGATCGTCCATCGAGGATTCCTCCAGCACGCCCTCGTGACCGTAGCCGGCGTTGTTCACCAGCACGTCGATCGGCCCCACCTCCTGCTCCGCCTTCGCCACAGCGGCAGGAATTGCGGCATAGTCGGTCACGTCGAGCACGAGCGGATGCAGGCGGCCGGGTGCCAACGCGGCGAACGCATCGGCGTCGCCGTCCCGCCGCACGGTGCCGATCACGCGGTGTCCGGCACCCAGCGCGCCTTGCGCGAAGGCGCGTCCCAGGCCCGAGCTGACGCCGGTGATGAGGAAGGTTTTGGGCGCGGTGGTCGTCATGCCATAACTCCGGAGTGATTGAACATGTATATCATGATATAGGTGGCGAATGACGCGCAGCAAGCCACAAGGCTCCTTTGTCGAAAAGGGCGAGCCAGTCCGTCAGCGCGTGCTTGATGCGGCGGAGCGGCTGCTCCGGAGCGGCAAGGCCGAGTTCTCGATGCGCGACCTGGCCGCCGAAGCGGGGGTCAGCTTCGCCACCCCCTTCAACCAGTTCGGCAGCAAGGCAGGGATCATGCACGCCCTGTCCGCGCGGCGGATCGAGAGCATGACGGCGCGCTATATTGCGGCGGCGCCCCCGGCGGAGGCGGAAGGTCGCGTTCGGCTGGCGATCGAGGTGGCGGTGGCCGTCATGCTGGAGGAGCCTGACGTGAACCGCGCGGTGATGGGATCGATCGGCACCGCCGGGCCAGCTCGCGCCGATGCCTTGGCACGATCCACGGCCTTCTGGGCGCTGGCGTTGGGCATCGTGGACAGCGAAGCTGCGCCGCACGGGCAATGCGGGAGCGACCTGCCTCGCCAGCTCGCTCTGGCCTTTCGCGGAGCCTTGTCCTTCTGGTCCGCTGGTGAACTACCCGACGCGGAGCTTGCGCCGGTCGCCCTCGCCATTGCGAACACCCTGATGCTCGGTTTCGCCAAGCGATAGCGCCTTCCGGTTAGCAGACAGAATTCTCGCTTCACCATCGATTTCGAGAACGCCTGCGCCGTCTCGCGACCCGTTCGTTGTCGAGAACGGCCTTTGGTCACCAATTATCGAAAGCAGCTCTCGGCTTCCACATGCCCAGCAAACGCCGCTTGGATGTTGGTATAGTCGGCTTCCAAGGTCACAACGCGTTCCGCGAGGCGGCGTTCCGCTTGGCTGGCGCGTCGCCAGTCTCCCATCGTTCGATCCAGTAGGTCGCGAACCGTTGGCGCTTCGATCGGCTGCCCATATGTTTCGGCGCGGGCAATCAGCGCCTCCAACGCGCTCCGCATCGGGATCGGGTCGCCATCGAGCGCCGTCCATAATGTGCATCCCTCGATCCACGTCAAAGTGTCGCGCGCAAGGTATTCGGCAGTTTCCTGCTCCATCCCACGTGCCAAGTTTGCGGTGAGGCGGGACTCGATATTCCTGAAGAATGCGCCGACCGACTTACGCAGTTCGCCGTCCTTCTCGGCAAGGCCGTAGAGGAGTTGAAAGCCAAGGCATTTGTCGTTCTGGATCAGATGCTGGGCAAGCGCACGAACGTTTCTTTCATAATTGCCCAGCCAGTCGCCATCCTCTTCCGGTTGCAACAGTTCGGCCTCGACCTTGGCAAGCACCTCCGGCACCAGCGCCGCTTTGCTGGGAAAGTGGCTATATAAACTACCTTTCAGGAGGCCGACGCGATCGGCGAGTTCCTGCATCGACATGCCGGCGAAGCCGCGCTCGCGGATGAGCTGTACCGCTGCGTCGACTATCGCGGCCCTGCTGGTCTTGGTCATAAGCCCTCTATTGAAAACGAACGGTCGTTTGTTTATGCGTTTGGACGTTCATAATCAAGGATTACGACCATGCCGAGCGCTGAACGCCCTGACATTGATGCCTCTGGGCTGGGGCACGTCGGCGAGCTGGAGATGCGCGCAAGTTTCCCAAGCAGCTATCAATGGGATGCCCGCAGCCTCGCCGGGATGATGCGACCTGTGCTTTCTCCTGCCTTTGCCCGCTTTATCGAGGCGCAGCCCTTCTTCTTCATCGGCACCGCCGATGCCGACGGTATGTGCGATTGCAGCTTTCGGGGGCGGGAATATCGCGCCGACGGGACCGCCCTGCCAGCGCTGAAGGTCATGAACGAACGGGAAGTTGTGTTCCCCGACTTCCCCGGCAATGGCCTCTACAACAGCCTTGGCAATCTGCGTGTCAATCCGGGCATCGGGATGCTGTTCATGGATTTCGAACGGCAACGTCGGGTGCGGCTGAACGGCCGCGCGACCATTCGCCGTGCCGATGAGACTGTCCGGGCAATCTGGCCGTTGGCCCAGGCATCGATCACCGTGGAGGTCGTGCAGGCATATGGAAATTGCTCCGCACGCATCCCTCGGATGACGATGATCGCAGGCAGTGATGCCGGATGGTGATCCCGCTTTACGATCCCAATAGGGATCAACCGATCACCTTCAGGGCTTCCTTGGCTTCTTTCTCGGTGGGGTACACGACAGGGAGCCACCTACCATCAATGACAGAGCGCACCCCCCAGCGGTTGGCAAACTCAGGCTCCGGCCGAAGCTCAACGACATATCTGGCGCTACCGTGCATAGCCTTGCGATAACACATACCGGTCCGACTGCCGATGCGAGCGTGGACCGCGGCTTTCCCACTATGCGACCCCGATGGGGAATGCCGCGGTCGTCTCGCTGGCCGTTCCCAATCGGGAAAGCCGTCAGGATTGCGGCGAGGTCGCGATGCTGGATAGGTCCGTGGCGGTTTTGATCGGCACGCCGGCTTCCTTTCGTTCGGAATAGCGATCGACCAGTTGTGCAGTATGAGGGCGCAGCAGGACGGTGAAGCGCACCAGCTCTTCCATCATGTCCACGATCCGGTCGTAATAGCTCGACGGCTTCATCCGCCCGGCATCATCGAACTCGGCGAACGCCTTGGCGACCGACGACTGGTTGGGGATCGTCACCATCCGCATCCAGCGGCCAAGCACGCGCAGCGTGTTGACGCTGTTGAAAGACTGCGATCCGGCCGACACCTGCATGACCGCGAGGGTGCGGCCCTGCGTCGGGCGCATCCCGCCCATGTTGAGTGGCAGATGGTCGATTTGCAGCTTCATGATGCCGGTAATCTGGCCGTGGCGCTCGGGGCTGCACCACACCTGCCCCTCCGACCACATCGACAGCTCGCGCAGTTCGTGGACGGCCGGATGATCGTCGCCGGCGTGCTGGTCCGGGAGCGGCAGCGTAGCGGGATCGAAAATGCGTGTTTCACAGCCGAAGAAGCGGAGCAGGCGCGCCGCCTCCTCAACGCACAAGCGCGAATAGGATCACTCGCGAAGCGATCCGTAGAGCAGGAGGATGCGGGGTGGCGGATCACCAGCGCCCAGCCCGAAGGCCGGGCGATCGAGCGCGTAACGCCGATCGAGTGCCGGCAGATGGTCGGGATCGGCAAGGTCGCGCAGCGGCATCAGGCAATTCCAATCCGCAGCGCGAGCGCCGCCAGCGTGATGAGCAGGACAGGCACCGTCAGTGTGACCCCGACGCGGAAATAATAGCCCCATCCGATCCTGACGCCCTTCTGTCCCAGGACGTGCAGCCACAGCAGCGTCGCGAGCGAGCCGATTGGCGTCAGCTTCGGGCCGAGGTCGCAGCCGATCACATTGGCGTAGATCATTGCTTCCCTGACGGCCCCGGTCGCGTGCGTGGCGTCGATCGACAGCGCGCCTACCAGCACGGTCGGCATGTTGTTCATCACTGACGACAGGACGGCCGCGATGACCCCCGTCCCCAGCGCCGCGCCCCATACGCCGCCTTGCGCGGTGCGATCGAGCAGCGCCGCCAGATGATCGGTCAACCCTGCGTTCCGCAGGCCATAGACGACCAGGTACATGCCGAGCGAGAAGATCACGACCTGCCACGGCGCGCCGCGCAGCACCTTGCGCGTCTCGATCACATGACCCTGCCCGGCGATCACCAGCAGCAGGATCGCGCCGGCAGCGGCGACGGCGCTGACCGGCACGCCGAGCGGTTCGAGCAGGAAGAAACCGGCGAGCAGGAGCGCAAGGACGATCCATCCGGCGCGGAAGGTCGCGGCGTCACGGATCGCGGCATCGGGCGCGCGGAGCGCAGCCACATCGTATTCCTGCGGTATGTCGCGTCGGAAGAAGAGCAGCAGCGCGCCCAGCGTGGCGGCGATCGACATCAGGTCGACCGGCACCATCACCGCCGCATAGTTGCTGAACCCGATCTTGAAGAAGTCGGCCGACACGATGTTGACGAGGTTGGAGACGACCAGCGGCAGGCTGGCGGTGTCAGCGATGAACCCCGCCGCCATGACGAACGCCAGCGTCGCCTTGTCCTTGAACCCCAGCGCCCGCAGCATGGCGATGACGATCGGCGTCAGGATCAGCGCCGCGCCATCATTGGCGAACAGCGCTGACACGCCTGCGCCGAGCAGCACGATCAGGACGAACAGCCGGCGGCCATGCCCTCCGCCCCAGCGAGCGACATGCAGCGCCGCCCACTCGAAGAACCCGGCTTTATCGAGCAACAGGCTGATGACGATGACCGCGACGAACGCGGCCGTCGCGTTCCAGACGATCCCCCATACCACCGGCACGTCGGACAGGGTGACGACGCCCGCGAGCAGCGCCACGACCGCCCCGCCCATCGCGCTCCACCCGATGCCGAGGCCTTTGGGTTGCCAGATGACGAGCGCGATCGTCGCGACGAAGATCAGGACGGCAAGCAGCATCAGACGACGCGCTGACCCGACGCATCGACCACCTGTTCGCCGTCTTCCTTGGCGAACGCGGCGAGCTGGCCGCTCGGCAGCAGATCGAGGACGGCTTCGGACGGGCGGCACAGCTTCACGCCGAGCGGCGAGACGACCAGCGGGCGGTTGATGAGGATCGGATGTGCCATCATCGCATCGAGCAGCGCGTCGTCGGACAGCGACGTGTCACCCAGGCTCAGCTCCGCATAGGGCGTCCCCTTCTCGCGCAGCAGCTCGCGGGGCGTCATGCCGGCGCGGTCGATCAGCTCGACCAGCAGTGCGCGTGCGGGCGGGGTTTTCAGATACTCCACCACATGCGGCTCGATGCCGGCATTGCGGATCATGGCGAGCGTGTTGCGGGACGTGCCGCACGCGGGGTTGTGATAGATGACGATATCGACGGCCACGGGGCGTCCTTTCAGCAGCAGGGGGCGAGTTCGGCGATGAGCGGCGCGCACAACTCCGCGTTGCCCGCGCAACAGTCCTTGACGAGGAACAGCGTCAGCGCGCGCAGGCCGTCCAGATCGGCGCGATAGATGATCGACCGGCTATGGCGTTCGGAGCGGACCAGACCGGCGCGTGCGAGAATGGCGAGGTGCGCCGACATGGTGTTTTGCGGCACGTCGAGCTGGCGCGCGATTTCGCCGGCCGCCATCCCAGCAGGTTCGTGGCGAACTAGCAGACGGAACACATTCAGGCGCGTTCCCTGCGCCAGCGCACCAAACACAGCGATAGCCGAATCTTTTTCCATATATCCAGCATAACGGATATACAGCGTAGCGCTAGTCTCGCTCACTCATTCTTGGATCAGGTGTCTCGCCACACACCCGGCGGCGGGTTTTTGGGAAGGCTCAGGGTGTCCCGTTTGTCGATCCCAACGAGAATTGCGGTGCTGGGCCCGGGTCCTCACAGGTGGCCCGCTGGACCGGTGGGGACGCTCAACTGGACACTGACAATATTGGCCGCCAACGGCGCGGTGACGGCAGGGCTGCTTGTGGGCGTCCAGCGCAACCGCATGGCCAACCGGTTCCTAGCGGCGCTCGTCGGGCTCATCTCGCTCCGACTGGGCATTTATGTGCTCGGCTTCGCCAGCGCGTGTGACGAACATCTCCAAATCACCTTCCTCCCGCTCGACGCCTCCCTCGCCAACTGTGTGGCTGGAGAATCCACGATGTCGTAGCGCAAAGATCATGCCGAACAGCGCCGACAGGAACAGCGGTGCGACGTATATCAAGCGCAACGCGGCCTGGCTGTCGGTCGGCAGGTCGATCGGTGCGGCGACATCGGTGATGCCGGCCGACGCCAATGACGCGAAGACTAGCAGCGGCCCGACCCCCATGCCCAGCCGGAGCGTCATGTTGCTGACCGAATAGCAGATCGCGCCCGATGGCATGCCGCGTTCGCGTGCGGTGCCGGCGTTGTCGGCGACCATCGCCCGCAGCGCCATGAAGTCGACGCCGCCCATCGCCCCGCGCGCGAGCATGAACACCGTCGCGGCGACGATCGAACCGCCGGGCAACACGAGCGCCAGCGGCAGGGTCAGCATTTGCCAGCCATAGAAGAGCGTCAATAGCGACCGGCCGCCGATCGCCTGTCCGATCCGGCCCCACAGCGGGAGCGCGACCAGCGTGGCGATCGCCTGTACCAGCAACAGGCTGCTGCCCCAGCCGGGCAGGTCGAGCGCGCGATCGACGAGGAGCAGGAAGATCGCGGCACTGCCCGCCTCGGCAAGGCCGGCCAGCAGGTAGAGCAGCAGGATCGGCCACAGCGTCGGCATCGCGAGCACCGCGACGAAGGTACGCCAAGGCGTCCGGCGCGTCGAGGGTGTGCAGGGAACGGGCGGCGGCTCGGTGACGGATCGGAGCGCGAGGACGATGGTGAGCGGGGTGAGGACCAGCATGGTCCAGCCCAGCGCCGCGACCTGCGCCGCCCGGTCGGCATCCAGCGCGCGTTCCAGCACGCTCGGCGCGATCAGCAGCATGACGACGCCAGCGAGCGCGACCCATGTCCTGGCGGTCATCACCCGCATCCGCCCGCGAGGGCTGCCGGCCAATTCCAGCGCCCAGCCGCCATGCGGCGTCGCGAGCAGCGTATAGCCGAGATGCAGCGCGAGGCCGGCGACGACGACGGCCGCGATCCCAACAGAGGGACCGGCGAAGAACAGGCCGGCGATTCCCAGTAGCAGCGGGGGCAGCGACGCCACCAGCCACGGCCGGCGATGGCCCCAGCGGGTGGCGAAGCGGTCGCTTGCCCAGGCGACCACCGGGTCGGCGGCCATGTCGAACAACCGCGCGGCGAGCAGCAATGTGCCGATCGCCGCCAGCGACAGGCCGAACGTGCCGGATAGGTGCGCGGGCAAATAGACCCGCCATGCCAGTTCTACGCCGACGATCACCAGCATCGGCGCGGAAAAGGCGAGCAGGGTCGCGGTGCCGGGTTCTGCGGCGTCGGGGGGCGGGCATTGCTCCACACCGCCGCCATGCGCCATCCGCATGACGGCGGTGTTACGCGGGTCAGGCGCGGGTCAGGAAGCGGGTGCGCAACGTCCTGATCGCGGCGGGGTTGAGGCCGAGCTGGTTGCGCAGATAGCCGTCGAACCCACCGGGCTGCGCGCGCATCGTCGCGAACGCGGCATCGAGATAGCGGCGATCGACGCCCATCAGCGCCTTCAACGCATCGGGTGCCAGGCGCCTCATGAACGCGGCGGTCTGATCGTCGGCGGCGGTGCCGCTGGCACCCTTGCGCGGGTCGTAATAGCGGTTCGACAGCAGATAGTCCTCCATCACCGTCGCCTGCGGCACTCCCAGCACGGTCAGCACCAGCGCCGCGGCGATGCCGGTGCGGTCCTTGCCCGCCGAGCAGTTGAAGGCGAGCGGCACGCGCCCGGCAACCAGCTCACCGAACATCCGGCGATACTGGCTGGCGAAGCGCAGCGGCATCTGGGTATAGGCGGCGGTCATCGCTTCTGTTGCCTGTTCGACGGTCAGGTTCGGGCGCATCAGTCCGGCGAAGTCGCGGTCCATGCTGTAATCGTCTGCGAAGATCGCCGGCCAGGCATTGCCGGGCCAACGGACGGGCGCGCTGTTGCGTTCGCGGGTCGAGCGAAAGTCGCAGACGGTGCGGATGCCGCGTGCTTCGAGTTCCCGGAAATCGCGATCGGTCAGGTTGTTCATTGCGCCCGAGCGATAGAGCAGCCCCCATTTTACCTGCCGCCCGTCACGGGTGCGATAGCCGCCGAGGTCGCGGAAATTCTGACCGCCTTCCAGCGGTAGCACGCGCTGGTGCTGGACGGCGGGCGTGGCCTGATGCGCAACGGCAAGCGTCGCGGGCGGAACGGTGACGGCAAGCAACGCCGTCAGCGCGAGGAAATGGCGCATGTCGTATCCTTCGATGTCTGGATCAAAAGTTGAAGCGGATGCCGCCCATGTAACGGCGACCGATCTGTTCGACTTCGGTCGGACGGCCTTCATTGCCCTGATAGGCCGAGTAGACCGCGTCGGTGAGGTTATTGAGGTCGGCGTAGAGCGACAGGTTCGGCGTCACCGCATAACGGATCGCGACGTCGACATTGTCGTAGCCGGCGCGATATTCGTCGCTGCCGCCGCCGAGGCCCAGGCCGCCCAGCGTGTCGAGCCAGCGGGTGCGATGCTGATAGCTGACCCGCGCCGACAGGCCGAACTTCTCGTAGTAGAGCGAGGCGTTGGCGATGCGATTCGACGTGCCGGGGAAGCGGATGTCCTGCCGCTCTGCCGTGTCGAAGCTGCCGTCGATCAGCGTCAGATTGCCCTGGAAGCCGAAGCCGTCGAGTGGGCCGGGCAGAAAGGTGAATTGCTGCTGATAGTTCAGTTCGACGCCGTAGAGCTTGCCGCTCTGGCCGTTGAAGGTCGAGGACAGCAGATAGCCCGAACGGTCGATACCGCCGGCATCGAACGCATTGCTGCCGACGCGCTGGGTATTGCCGTAGAGGACATTGTCGACCCAGCGGTGGAAGCCCGCGACCGACACTATGCCGCTGCCCGGCAGATAATATTCGAGGCTGCTGTCGATCCCCCAGGTATATTCGGGGCGCAGCGTCGGATTGCCGCCGCCGATCTGGCCGGGCGAAGCGGTGTCGTCGATCGAGGAACCCACGCGCACCTCGCCAAAGGATGGCCGAGCGATGCCGCGCTGCCCGGCGATGCGGAACACCAGTCGGTCGGTTAGGTCGAAACGGGTGTTCAGGCTGGGGAACAGGTCGGTATAGCGCTGCCCGACCGACAGCGGCTGCACCACTCCGCCGGCCAGCGTCGCGGTGCCGCGATTGTCGAGGTCGAAATGCTCGACGCGCAGGCCGGCGACGACCTGTCCGCCATCGAACTTCCACTTCGCCATGCCATAGGCGGCAAGCAGCTTTTCCCCCAGCGCATAGCGGTTGCTGACCGGCACGTCGCGCGCCGGATCATAGACGCCCATCGTCCGCAGCCGGGCGACGATGGTGTCGATATCGCGTCGCATCGCCCGGTTATCGATAGTGTTCAGCGTGAAGCCGAGCGGGAAGTTCGTGTCCCAGCGCTGGTCGGTGACGTAGCGGTTGACGTCGAAGCTCAACCCCGACCCGGCGGGGAAGCTGGCGAGATTGACGATATTGGCCGTGGCGAAGGTGAAGCCGGAGATCGACCGGTCGGCATAGAGGCCGCCGCCCGACAGGGTGACGTCGCCCATCTCCTGCGAGACGTCGAACTTGGCGGTATAGCTGTCGGTGAAACTGTCCTGCCGCCCGATGATCGCATAGGCTCCGGTGAGCGTACGCTGGTCGAAGCCCGACAGCGCGGCGCCGCGCGTCGGCACGGTGCCGACATTGGTCGCGTAGAGCTGCACGATCGGAAAGCGCGGATCGCTGAAATCATAGGTCAGCGAGGGTGAGGCGGCGGCCGGCGTGCTCGCCTGCACCAGCGGCAGATAGGTCGTGTTCTCGGTCCGGATATAGTTGAGCGCCACCGAAGCCTTCAGCCCGTGGCCGTCGTCCAGCTCGCCGCCGATGGTGTTGATATAGTTGCGGGTACGATACTGGCCGTCGTTGAACGTGCCGCGCACCGGCACTTGCACCAGATCGCCCCCGGTCAGGTTGCGCGTGCCCGATGCCGCCCGGTCGAGCCGCAATTCATACTGGTTGCGCTGTTCGTCGTCGTTGAAATCGGTGTAGATCGCCTTGGCCCACAAGCGCTGCCCTTCGACCGGCTGATATTCGAGGCCGGCGAACAAACCGTTATTCTCGCGGATCAGGCGATAGCTGCGGATGTCGATTTCGGTCGGGCCGAATTGGGTGTCGGTGGCACGGGTCGGTTCGTCGTACAGCCCGACCTCGCGATTGTCGGTCACCTGATGGCGGCGATAATGCGACCCGCCCAGCACCACGCCGAACACGTCGTTCGACCAGCTTGCGCGCAGCGACCCTTGCCGCTGTTCGCCACCGCCCAGCGCCATGATGCCATAGCCGAGATCGCCCTGGACGTTCAGGCCCTTCTCGCTCATCGGCGAATAGGTGCGCAGGTCGATATTGGCGACGATCGCCTCCGCCTGCAGGTTCGAGGTCAGCGACTTGTTGATCGCAAGGCCGCTGAGCAGCACCGCCGGGATCGCGTCGAAGCGATACGCGCGGGTGGTGCCGCCTTCGTCAACGCCGATGACCGGCACATTGTCGATGCTGACCGAGGTCCAGCGATTGGGCGCGCCGCGCACCTGGATATAGCGTTCCTGCCCCTGGTCGCGCTGCACGGCGACGGCGGGGAGACGGGCGAGCGCGGCGGCGCTGTTCTGGTCGGGGAAACGGCCGACCGCATCGGCGGCGGCGATGTCGACCAGATTGTCGGCCATGCGCTTCTGCAACACCGACGAACGCTGCGCCTCGACGATCGAGCCGGTCACGACGATCTCATCCCCTTCCGCCGGGTCTTCGACCGGCACTGCGGCTTCGGGCGCGCGCGCATCGGGCATCGCAAGTTGCTGCGCGGATGCTGGCGTAGCAGCGATCGTCGCGGCGGCGATCGCGATACTGGACACGGTGGCTGACGGGAAAATCGACATATTGTTACCCCCAAGGTTCACTGTTGGGGCTGTCGCTAGAACGAATGTATTTCACATCGCCGTCAATGCGATGTCAGTTCTATTACACATCATCCCGTTCACCGGAGTTAAGATGTTCGCATAAGGGAAATTTTGGTTCATCGTCCGGCTCGCAGAAAAATTTCGTAGAACGAATGTATTTGGAAGACACGGGCGACCCGCCCGGTTAATCGGTAGCGATGGCGGACATCGAACCCACCCGCGACCGGTTGGTCGGCGCGGTCCTGCGCGCATGGGAGCGGGCGGGCAGCAGCGGGATTTCCGCGCGGGGTGTCGCGCGCGACGCGGCGATACCGGTGTCGTCCATCTATCATCATTTCGGCGACATGGACGGGCTGATGCTGCGTGCCGCCGACACCGTCATGGCGCGCGCCGCACAATGGTTCGCGACACAGGCACAGGCGCTGTCGGCGGCCACGGGCGATGCGTGGGGCCTCGCCCATCTGCTCGGCGCGACGATCGATGCATGGTGCGAGGACCAGCGCGGACTCGCCTATGCATGGCGCGAGATACAGTTGCAGGCCATGCGCGCGTCCATCTGGCACGGCGCGGCGCAGACGGGATGGCAATTGTTGTTCGATTTCTGGCAACCGATTTGTAACCGGTTCGGCGTCGGCGACATGACACCGTCGGTGGTGCTGTTGTTCGATAGCGAGACGTCGCTGCATCTGGTGCGTTGGCAGCGGCTGATCGACCGATCGGCAATGGCGGAACTGTGCTCGACCTGGGCCGGGTGGATCGATGGCCGCGCCGGAGCGCCCGCACCATGGCGGGCGCTGGCGATGCGGGAGGCACTGGCCGGGCAGCCGGCGATACCCGACTGGGACCCGGCGGCCGAGCAGATCGCCGCCGCCGCCGCGCGCACCGTGGCGCAGCGCGGCGTCCCCGGCCTGACCCACCGCGCGGTCGCGGATACGGCGGGGCAGACGCTGGGTATCGTGTCCAACCGGTTCCGTAGCAGTGCCGACCTGCTGCGCGCGGCGTGCGAGGCGTTGTACCGGGAGATCGTTCGACCACTTGGCGAAGGCGATGCGCCAATGGATCTCATCGCGGATCAGGCCGAACGTCCCAGTGACGATCTGGCCCTGCGCGCCTTTTTCGAACTTGCGCTGGCGGCGTCGCGAGAGCCGGCGTTGCTGCCTTTTGCCGCGCAACTACGCTATCTGCGCGGGCGGACGTCGATCCGGCATCTGCGGGCGATCCTGCCGCCGGACCGCCCCCCCTCGGCAGCGGACGGCGCGCTCTTGTCGTCGCTGTTCTCCGGGCAAACCCGTGCGCGATTGACGGGTGCCGGAATGCCTCCGCTCGAACAGGGGGTAACCACGATGTTAGCGCGATTGTCGGTCCGCTAGCACATTGCGGATCGGCAGCCCGCGACCGTTTCGCACTGCCGGCCGCCGGCTGCCGGCAGCGCTTTCAGAGGCTCAGTTTTGAGAACTCGCGATCTTTCTCTTTTCTCGATCCAGTCCGAGAACGCCCCGGCCGTCTCACGGGCCGTTTTCAACCGAAAAGTTGTCGACGGCGTTGTGGCCTTTCAGCATCAGGCTTCGACGCGACGAAATTGCTTGCGATAGAGGTTCGGCGGAATGCCAACGTTCGACGTGAAGTGCAGCCGCAGATTGGTGGCAGTTCCCATGCCTGTCCTATCGGCGATGTGTTCCATCGACAGGTTCGTCGTCTCGAGAAGATCGCGCGCGAGGGCGAGACGCTGCGTGGTCAGCCACGCCAGCGGGCTTTCCCCCGTTTCCTCGCGGAAGCGCCGCGCCAGTGTGCGCTGGCTCATGGTAGCCGTGCGTGCCATCCGTTCGATCGTCCACGGCTTCGCCAGATCGCCGCGAAGCCGGTCCAGCAACAACCCGAGCGCACTGTCCGACCGCGCAAGGACCGGGCGCTCGATGAACTGCGCCTGCCCACCGCTGCGATGCGCGGCGACCACTAGGCGTCGCGCCACGCTGTTCGCTGCGTCGGGACCGAAATCGAGGCGCACCAGATGGAGCAGCAGGTCGATCCCGGCTGCCGATCCGGCCGAGGTGAAGACGCGATCGTCGCCGGCATAGAGCGTATCGGCATCCACGAGGACGGTCGGATAGGCCGTTTGCAGTCGTTCGGCATAACGCCAGTGCGTCGTTGCGCGACGACCATCCAAAAGCCCCGTCGCTGCCAGAAGGAAAGCGCCCGAGCAGATCGAGACCAGGCGTGCGCCGCGCGCATGGGCGGCAAGCAAGGCGTTGCGGAGGGTGTCGGACGGAACCTCTCCCTCCGATCGCCAGCCAGGAATCACGATCGTCCCCGCCTCGGCCAGCACATCGAGGCCCTTGTCGACCTCGACCGCCAGACTCGCGTTCGTTGCCAGTCGGCCGGGCCGTTCGGTGCAGGCGGCGAACCTGTACCAGTCGGTCCCCATCTCCGGACGCGGGAGGCCGAAGACCTCGGCGGTGATGCCGAACTCGAACGCGCAAAGCCCGTCATAGGCGAGCGCTGCGACAAGGCGATTGGGGGTAGCGGAAACCTTTGGCATGATCCTTACGATAATCGGCAATTCAGCCACTGGCGAGAGTGCGCGGCGAACAGGCACAAAGCGCCATCAACAGGAGACGCTTCATGACCAACGCCGTCATCGACATACCCGCAGCTCCGGCCCCCGAGGCCGAGGCGCACTTCGCCGACAGCTTCCGTTTCGAGACGGATTGTTGGGACGTGCATGATGCGCTGTCGCGCCCTGACCCCGGCTTCGTGCTGCTCGATGTGCGCGGCCCGGACATGTTCGCCAAGGGCCATGTGCCGGGCGCGATCAATCTGCCGCATGGCAAGATCATCGCGTCCAAGATGGCGGCATGGCCGGCCGATACGCTGTTCGTCACGTACTGCGCAGGTCCACATTGTAATGGCGCGGCGCGGGGAGCGCTACGCTTGGCGAAGCTCGCCAAGCCGGTGAAGATCATGACCGGAGGCGTGACCGGATGGATCGACGAGGGTTTCCCGCTGGAAAGCGGTCAACCAAGTGCCTGATCCCTCCATCATGACCGACGCGGGTAACGACGGCCTCTGCATCCGGCTTGCCACCGGAGCGGATGCAGAGGCGATGCTTCCCCTGATCCGCAGCCATGCCTCATATGAGCACGGGCGGGCCAGCGTCAGCGAAGCAGCCTTGCGTTCGGCTCTGGACGGCACGTCGGCACCACTGTCGGCTTGGATTGCCATCCAGGGCCGCAAGCTGGTCGGATACGCATCCGCGACGGTGGACTTTTCGACATGGACCGGCCGGCCATTCCTCCACCTCGACTGCCTGTTCGTGCAGGATCGCTGCCGAGGCCTTGGTGTCGGCGCGAGGCTCTTGGAAGCGGTGCGCGCCCATGCGGTGGAGCGCGAGTTAGCAGAAATGCAGTGGCAGACACCCGATTGGAACCACGACGCAATCCGGTTCTATCGTCGCGAAGGGGCGTTATTCCTGCCCAAAGCGCGCTTCTTCCTGTCAGTGAGATAAGCGCCATCACTTTCTCAAAGCACCATCCGTTTTGAGACGTCGGTTTCAAGACCCTTCCCATGGGACTTGGGGCGGAACCACAAAGGAGAAATTTCAAGCACCCGCCGCGTGGAACATTTGAGCCGTTGACTGACCCGGCCATAGTTCGCGTACCAACGGGGCATGTCGGTTCCGCAACCATCCCCTTTCGCCCGGCTGTCGGCGATCCCCCTACGCCCACCGAGCTTGCTCCTTCTCTGGACGGTCGGCACGCTGCTGTTGACTGGTCTCTACTGGGTGGTCTTCTACAACTTCTGGCCGAGTGTAACGCCGTTCGTCGCCGCGCTGATGGCGGTGTCGAACGTCGCCCCTCTCGCCGTGCTGGCGGCGCTGACGCGTGCCGTCCTGAAGACCTATGTCATGCCGCAGGGCGTGGCCGTGCAGTATCTCGCGCATATCGTCCTGGCGCCGTCGTTCGCCGTCACATGGTATTGGGCCGTTCTGCTGCTACAGGCGCTGGGGGCCGCGACGCATAACGGCGGCATCCGCATCTACAGTTTCCCGCCGGTCGCGCAGGTGTGGCAAGCGTTCCAGGGGCTGGTCCTCTACGCGCTCGTCGCTGCGATCTGCTACGCCGTGCGCGGCGGGCGGGAGGCATCGCTGGTGTCGTTCGTCGAAGCCGCGCCCCCGCTGGAACGCTATCTCATCCGCACCGAGGACGAGTTCGTACCCGTGCAGGTGGCGAACATCGTCTCGATCGTCGGCGCGCAGGACTATAGCGAGGTGACGACGTCGGCGGGCAAGTGCCACCTCGTCCGGATGAGCCTCGGCGAGTTTCAGCAGCGGCTCGACCCGCATCGGTTCGTTCGGGTCCATCGGTCGAGCATCATCAACCTGGACCATCTTGAACGACTGGAACCGGCCGGCAACGGACGCATGATCGCGCACCTCGCGAGCGGTCCGCAGATCGAGGTGAGCCGGTCGGGCGCCCAACTCCTCCGCAGCTTCGTGGTCTGACCTTCCACTCGGCGAACGGATATGGCCGTTCGCCGATCAAGGCAGCGGTTCGTCCGAAACAGCCTGTTCGTTCGTCGTCGGACATGTTCGTTCGCGGCATTTTTCGCAGCAAGCCACTGAGAAACCCTACCCCCGGCTCGACCAGACACTTTGGGGAAGCCGAAGCATATGCATCATCACACCGCGTCACTCCGGGCCGCCATACGGGTCGCCACGTTGCTGAGTGTCGCTCTGCCCGTACCGGTCTTCGCCCAGACGACATCGCCTGCGGCCACTTCTCGCCCGGTGCCGCCCGCAGAGACAACACCTGACGGCCAGAAGGAGAAGGATGCGACAATCACGGTGACCGGGTCGCGCGGTGGCGTTCAGACATCGATCGACGCGACCAGTTATAGCCTGTCGAAGAACCTTCAGGCGACCAATGGCACGCTGGCGGATGCGCTGCGCGGCGTGCCGTCCGTCGACGTCGATCCTGAAGGAAACGTATCGCTCCGCGGCGATCCGAGCGTCACCATCCTGGTCGATGGTCAGCCATCCGGGCTGCTCACCGGCCCGTCCCGCGGCCAGACGATCCTGCAACTCCCCGCCGATCGCTACGCGCGGGTCGAAGTCATGACCAACCCGTCCGCCGCCTATAGCCCCGAAGGGTCGGGCGGCGTCATCAACCTCATCACCAAGCCGACCGCGCCCCGCGCCGGGACCACGGCGACCGGCTCGATCCGCGGCGCAGTCGGCGATCGTGGCCGCTGGACGGGCGCGGCCAGCGGGTCATGGCAGCGCGGACGCTGGACCTTGTCGGGTGACATCAGCAGCCGATACGATCCCGTCACGCTCAGCCTGTTCCGGGTGCGGGAGTTGCTCGACCCCGGCACCGGGACCGTGAACTCGACGACCCGCAACGATCAGGAGATCACCTCATCGAGCCAGCGGGGCACGATCGGTCGGCTGACCGCCGAATATCGTCCCGACAGCCGCACCCAATTGACGGCGGAGGCGCGGGGCACGTCGATCCGGACCTTCGGCGCGGGCCTCGACGTGTTCGACATCCGCGATACATCAGGCAATCAGACGGGCGCCTTCGCGCGGGATGGTTCGGCAGCGTTCGACGTCACCAACTGGGGCGGCACGCTGCGCATGCTCCGCCGCTTCGACAATGCCGGTCATGAATGGACCAACGAACTGCGCTATGACACTAACGACACGGATAACCTGTTCCGCGTCACGACCCGCTACGACCTGCCGACAGGGCCGAACCTCTTCGAGCGATCCGACCAGCACATCGGCTTGGCGACGCTCGGTTTCACCAGCGCCTATGTCCGCCCTATCGCCAGTGGCGGAAAGCTGCGCCTTGGGTTCGAACTGACCGACCAGCGCCCGGAGCAGCGATTCGAGTTTCGGCGTGGTGCGGCAGTGGATCAACTGGCGGTAGTCGACGGGCTGACCAACGCCTTCAATGGGAGCCAGACCGTCAATGCCGTTTACTCCACCTATGAACGGCCGTTGAGCACGGACCTGTCCGCGCAAGCCGGACTGCGGCTCGAACAGACGAATATCCACATCGACGACCTGAATGGCAGCTCGCCGGTATCCCAGCACTATTTCCGTGCCTTTCCGACCGCTCATGTCGAGTACCGGCTATCACCGACGGAGACGCTGCGCGCCAGCTATTCACGGCGCATCCAGCGACCGCAGCCAGGTCAGCTCAACTCCGCCGTCATTTTCGTCGACTCCCTCAACCGCCGGTCAGGCAATGCCGGATTGCGGCCGCAGGAGACGAATGCGGCGGAAATGACCTGGCAGCGACGCCAAGGTCAGGGGTTCTACCAGGCGACGCTATACCTCCGCGACACGAACCGGTCGTTCACCGATATTGCCCAGGATATCGGCAACGGGCTGCTGCTCACCCGACCCGAGAACCTGGGCGCGCGACGCGACATCGGCATGGAGCTGTCGCTGAACGGCCCGTTGCTACCGACGCTGCGCTACAGCGGCGGCATCAACCTGTTCCATCAATCCGTCCGCGCGGACGGCATTCCCGGCGGCGAATATCGCGAGGCATTGCTGGCCAGCGGCCGGTTCAGCCTCGACTGGCAGCCGACCAAGGCGGATTTCGTCCAGCTGTCGGGCTTCTGGGTCGGCGACGCGCTGCGCGCGCAGGGCAAGCGTGAGGTGGGCGGGATGCTCAACTTCGGCTATCGCCGCAAGCTCGACAGCCGCTTCTCCCTCAACCTGACCGGGCGCGACCTGCTGAACAGCTTCAGGATCCGGACCGCCTATGACACGCCGCAGTTCCGCGACCAGTCCGGGCAGCATCTGAAATTACGCTCGGTGCTGGTCGGCCTGACCTACAATCTGGGTTCGACGCCGCGCCGACAGCCGGAACAGTTCGACTTCACGACACTGCCGACCGGCGGAACGCAGTGATGATCGGCCGGGTGCCGGCCGATCAGATCCCAACGGATTGCCGTCCATGCCATCCGCTGAAAACGGGTGGCATGGACGACGTCATCGCTTCTTGGTCTTCGCCTTCTTCTTTTTCGTCTTTTTCGGCGCGTCCTTCGGCTTTCGTGACAGCATTTCGCGCATCAGATCAGTCGACGGGGGCGAGATCATCATGCCGAAGTTCTGCGAACCGCGGGCGGCGGCAATATCGTCGGTCATGTCGGAGGATGGCGGGTTGTTATGTCCGATGCCACCATGGGTCGGCGACACGCCGTGTGCCCGGCCCAGCACCGCGACCACCCCTTCGGGGACACGGCTCGTATCCCGCAGGATCTCGGGCAGGATGCCGGCCTTCGCCTCGCGATACCCAACGATCGCGTCCTGCTGATAATGGCGGTAATGCGCGATGTCGTCCCCACGATCGTCCAACCACAAATGGGGCTGATAGCGCGCCGTATAGCCGAGTCCGCCGGGCTTCGGCCGGTCGGCGACCAGCGCGAGGGCGCTCTTGCGCAGCGTGTCGCCCGACTTTTCCTTGAGGATATCGTCCATCGCGAAGGGGCTGAACGCGAGCGGCAGGTCGACCTCTTTGCCTTGCGCCTGCCGCAACAGCCAGAGGGCGGCAGCCGGATTGTTCTCCGCCATCCATGCATAGCTGATCGTCGCGATCGCCCAGGACACGCGGCGCATCGACATGGCGTCGAGCCTCGGTCCGTCCGGCCTGTAGCGGCGGTTCCAGTCCTGGGCGGTCAGCATGATCTCCACCAGCCCGACCGAGGCGTGCTGACGCCAATCCAGCCCCCAATATGTCGCGGCGGGGCGGTTCTGGCGCGACCATCCATGGTCCTTGCGTTGTTCCAGCCAGAAGGCGGGGCTGGCCTCGACATTGCGAGCGATCGCCTTGGCCTGCTTGGGCGTGGCGGGCGCGATATCGAGACCCTCCCGTTCCTTGGCCGTCACCGACAGGCTCGCCGCGCACATCTTGGCCCAGGCCGCCGCGGCTTCGGCATCGCCGCGCTGCAGGATGGTCCCCGGCGCGCCCAGGGCGATCGATTGAAAGGGCAGCATCTCGATGCCCCGCCTGACGGCGGCCGGCTGATGGGGACCGGCCGCCAGCGGTATGCGCGGCACAAGGCGACGGGTCGAAAGCTCGATGCCCGCATCGAAGGCCATGACGAGTAGCCCGGCATGATTCATGGCCAGGCGGGCCAGTTCGCCGTAGAGGACCGCGACGAGGAAGGGCGGGAGATAATCCGCCTCGGGCTTTTCCCACAGCCCCCGCACACGATCCGGCCACGGATCATCGACGATCGCACGACGCAGCGCGACCGCCCCCTTGAGGTCCTTAGCGATCACCCGGTCGAAAACGGCACGGTCGCGCAGCCGCAGGTCGTCGAGATAGATCGCCAGATCGCGGGGCGAATGACCGACCAGCGTGACCAAGTGCTCGGCCCGCCCGCAATGCGCGGCCATGCTACTGACGGCAAATGCGTCTTGGCCTTCCCCCGCACCAGACTCACGCGGGCGGACCATGATCTGCCGCCAGACCGATCCGCTGAGGCGCGCCACGGTCATGGTACCGTCGATGATCGCGACCGCGCCTTCGGGCAGCGACGTCATATCGATCGGGAGACGATGGGGCGTGCGGGCGATGCCGCAGCCATCGCTCAGCGGCTGGCCCGGCACCCAATAGTCCCAGCCGCGCCGCAGACCGACCGACGGATCGATGCCGTCGTCAAGGTCGGCTTGCGCGACCGCTGCGGCGATTTCCCCGATGATGCTCATGCCACGTCTCCCGCGTCCGCCTTACCTTCCTGATCGTTGAGGGATCGTATGTCGCCGCGCGCTTGCTCGATCGCGCGGGCAAGCGCCGCGTCATGATCGGCCAGCCACGCTTCCTGCGCCGCCGTGATGGCCACCAGCGCTTCGGCGGCGGTCGCCAGATCGTGCCACTCCTTTTCCGCGTCGCGCGGGTTCGCACCCAGCGCGCTTTCGATCCGCTGCATCAAGCCGATCAGGCCCTCGGCACGACGCGCCAGCGCGTCGTAACCCTGAAAGCGCTCGACGCGGTCGCCGACGATGACCGAGCGGATTTCGTCAAGGATGTCGGTCATGCCGCGTTCCCCCCGGTGCTCGTGTCGTCGAGCAAGGGTCGATCGGTTGCGCTGATCACCTCACCGGCCGACGCGGCTACGACGTCGGCCGCGGCGGGCGGCGGCCCGTGCGGCGCATCGGGATCGAGCGGCGGGCTGGCCAGCCGGGGGTTGCCGCCGTGCTGCTCGATCCAATCGTGCGCCTCGCCCCGATTCATCCGGGCGGGCGGCTCGAGATCGAGCGCGGCCACCATCCGTCCGATCAGGAATCCCTGCGACTTCGTCATCGCCTTGCGCCGCCACGCATCGCTGCCGGGATTGTCACGCTGCCAGACGCGGAAGCCTGCGACGTCCTCCGCATAGGCGTGGCTCGCGCGATCGAGCAGCAGCGCCTCGCCGCGCTTCGTCCATTCGTCGAGATGGGCGCGAACCGCCGCGAACTCGGCCGCGATGATCGTGGCGCCCGGCATCGCGGCGGCGAAGGGCGCGACCAGCTTGATGTAGGCGTCGAGCGGCTGGCGGCGCAGCCAGACGCGCGCCGCCGCCATCTCGCCCGTGTATCCCGCATCGCGTTCGAGCCACGCGAGCGCCATCCGGTGCCATTGCTCCGATCGCGTGGTCGACAACAATCGCCCCCTGGCATTGCGCGCCTTGCGCTTGATCTCGGCCAGCCGCTCCGCAGCCCTGCGTTCTACCGCGATGGCCGCCTCATATTCGCGGCGGCGGCGGGCTTCGATCGCGTCGTATTCCATGGGTCTTCTCCTCGTCCGTGATGGACGGGCTGACGATACGGACCTCCGATTCCCGCCGTTGCGGGGGGCGCTCCACTTTCGCTGAAGAAGGATGCGTCGGTGTGCGATTGACGGCCTTCTGCAACGCCGGACCCGAGCCCGCCTTCGGCGCGCGGTTCCGTATCGATCAAATGGAGCGCCCCCCGCAACGGCAGTGAGCAGCGGCCCCTACGAAGCGAAAGACCGCAGTCGAGGAAAGGATTGGGGGGTGGGATGCGAAAGAAATGTTGACCCCGGTCAACGCCGCATCCGCTCCTGATCCCACCCCCCGGCCTGCGGCGTCACGATCGAGGGCGCGCGATGCTGCTGGAGACCGAGGAAGGGATATGGGCGCGGGCGGACGCGCGAGTTTTCCGCCTGCTGATGGACGGCGGGCGGACGGAGCGCCGCATCCAGGCGGCGGAGCGCACGGTCGCTGCCGCCTTCCGGCGCGTCGCGGCGCTGCGCCAGCGTCGGCGCGCTAGCGCGGTACGTGAACAGGCAGCGGCCGACCGCCGACTCGATCAGGAACTTGCGCGTACCTGGGGGCACCCGCTGCGCATCTGCATGGCCAAGGCCGATCGACCGGGATCAGGCAGCACAACACCGTCCCGCAAGATGGCGATGCTCACCGGCGTGTCGAAGCGCGCCATCCGCACCTACCAGGTGCCGATGATCGACGAACGCGGCCGCGTCTCCTTGTATTTCCGCATTCGCTACGTGGGCTTCAAATCGAGGACATGGCGTGCGGGCCTGCCCGCCGATCACGCGCTCTATATCCTGCGCGAGGACGCGCTCGAGCGGATCGGCGATGACGCGATCGATTCCGTGCCGATGTCCAATATGGGCACGAACGCGCAGGAGATCGCGGCAGGCTGGCGCGCGCTGGAGGCGGTCGAGGAAGGTTATCGCGCCAATGCGATCGTCCAGCATCGCATCATCTGGAACCTGCCGCATGACCTGACCGCGGTCGAGCGCCGCGCGCTGGTCGAGGATTTCTGCCAGCGGACTTTCGGCCGACTCGGCCTGCCGTGGGTCGCTGCGATCCACACGCCGGATGCCAAGGGCGATCAGCGCAACTTTCACGCGCACATCTGCTTCTCGCTGCGCCCGTGCGAGCGCACCGGCGACCATGAATGGTCGATCGCGCAGGAGAAGGTGAACGGCCTGACCGACCCGGACGGGCTGAAGCTGATGCGCGCGCTGGCCGCCGCGCACATGAACCGTGCCTGCCGTTCGGCCGGGCGACCGGAGCGTTTCACCCATCAGACGTACAAGGAGCGCGGGATCGACGCCCAGCGGCAGGCGCATGTCGGTGCTGCGGCGATGGCGGCGCATGAACGCGGCGAGCATGTCCATACCATCGCCCGCAACGCGGTCATCGCCGAGAGCAACGAACTTGCAGTCGAGAAGGCGCTGGTTGAACGGGAGGTCCAGGCCCATGAACGCCTGACAGGGCTGCTTGAACGGCACATACAGGTGGCTGGCCTGCGAGCCAACGCCCGTGCGATCACCGCTCACGTGACAGTGATCGCGAGGTCAGCCCGCGAGATGATCGAACGGGTCCGCCGGACAAAAGCTGTCGTTCGGCCCGTGGCTCCACAAACCGTCCTGAAGGTCCGCGATCACGCCCAGGCGATCTTTCGCCGTATCCAGCAGCGCCGGGTCGTGCATCGGCCGTCGCTCGCGGTGCGCGACACGGCGATGACATTGGCGGTCACGGCTCGAACGATTGCGGAACGGATAGGCACAGTACCGGCACCGATCATACCGTCCCGGATCGCGCTGATGCAGTCCCGGCGTATCGCGACGATCGTGGCAGGCCGGACCACGTCGGCGGTGCTGCATCGGAAACTAACCGAACAGCGCGCCGCAGCCGCAGCGATCCACCAGCACCTCGTCGCGCGTGACCGGCAACATGCGCAGGAACAGGCTCGCCGCCTGATCCTCACCGCCGAACCGACGCCCTATCGGCGGGAGCACAACCGCCTGATCCTCGATCTGTCCGCCATGCCCATGGCGGCACGTCAAATGATCGAAAGCCTGCCGCACGATGATCTCGGCCGCGCGCTGCGCGAGCGTCATCGTCTGGACCAGCAGCGTGCAGCCGAACAACGCAAGGCCGCCGACGCAGCGGCAAAACAGGCCGACGCCGAACGCGCCGCCGAAGCCGCTCGACGTGCACTGGTCGAGGAAGCCTGCCGCATCCTGCGCGACACAGGACCGCGCCCCTATCGCCGGAACGGCAAGCGGATCGAACCCGACTGGTCCGTCCTGCCTCAGCGCGAGCGCGACAAGGTGATGGCGGTCGGTATCGGCGACGATGATCTGCGCCGCGCCCTCCTCGAACGCGTCCGGCACGACGACCGTGCCGACCGGACCACCGCGATGCTGGATACGATCGAGCGGGAGCGCCGTCCCGTGCCGACCGTCGATGGTCGCCGACAGGTCGATGCGCGGACGCTGGCGGCGTTCGGTCTGCGCGACGACGATGTTCAAACCGAACGGGTGCAGCGCCAACTCGAAGATATCGCGGCACAGCAACTCGGCGAGCACGGCATGATCGCGAGCTATGCCGTGGCGCACCCCGATCAGCTGGTGCGGAGCGATGCGGGCTGGTCGCTGGTCCCGGCCGCCCCGGCCGTCATGCGGGAACTGGTCGAGGCGTGGCGGCATGACGATAAGGTTCAACGCATCCTCGGGATGCTCGCCGAGCGGACGGGGACCGACGTTGTGACCGCAGCGAAGCCGGTGTTGACGATGACCGACACGCCGACGGGGGAAGCGCGGCAAACCGGGGGGCAGGATGCGCCGGCATCAAACAGCCCGCCGCCATCGTCGAGAAACGGCGTTCAACCCGCCGCGCCGCCCGCATCTCCCGAAACCTCTCCGCGTCATGCGGATGGTAACGGAGGTGGGGCGACACGCCGGACGCCGATCATCGATGATCCGGGCACGATGTCACGCTGAGCGGTCCATCACATGGTGATGTACCACTTGCCATCGACACGGCGCAGCTTCGCGGTCCGTCTCACCTCGGTGCCGTCACCGAAATGCGACACCGTCTCAACGATAGCATGATCGGGATCGACGGTCTTGGTGTCGAGCACTTCTACCGTCTTGATGCCGCCATGAGGCGGTGGACCGGATGTGGCCGTCTTGGGCGCGGCCGCCACCATCATCCCCGCGAGAGGGCGAACAGCGGGGTCGATCCGCTCCAGCACCTCGGCACCTCGCCCGGCAGCGTTGTCGACGATGAACGCGCGGGCGACATCCTCAGGCTTTTCGGTCTTCGAGCAGGCACCCACGCTGACGCAGCCGATCGCCAGGATAACGAAGCGATTCATCAACGACATCCTCATTGCAGCGGGCATCACAGCGTCGGCTTCCTGGCGCGGGCGGCGATGAAGGCATCAGTCGCTTGTGCCACCAGCGCGGCTGGCCGTCGGGATGATCCATCGGGGGAACCAATACCGACTGTACCACCACGAAGTCCGACGTCGGCGTCGGCGTGGTAGCCATCCAGCCCGGCTTTTCCCCAACGCGCGGAGAAGGTGTCACGGCCACTCTCCTGATGGGGCGTACCCCATTTGGTGACGAGCATCTGCCGCCAGTCGGCGGCCGCCGTACCTTGTGGCGCGATATAGGTGATCCCGGAAAGGTGCGATCCATCCGGCCAGACGAGCATCCGCAGCATATATCGCCCGCCCGCATCGTCCTGAAGCGTCGCCTCGCCGAGGACGCTGCGTCGAGTCGGGGCTCCACCAGCGCCACCCGCGATATTGATCGCACTGCGAACCTGGCCTTCGAAGTCGACGAAACGAGTAGCGCCCTTGGTGATCAACTTACGGGACATCGCGACTTCGGACACCTCCGCCTCGCTCATGCCGAGGCGGAAGCCGCCGAGATCGAAGGTCACCGGATCACCCGGAACGCTGCGGTCGGCGGCACGCGTCAGGCCGACAATGACCGGCGTGGCCGGCATGGTGATGACGGGTTGCGTCGGTCTACTGCCGAAGACGGATGGTATTTTGTCGAGCAACTTGGTGATGGGTGCCCGCTGCGCGGTGGCGGGCACGGCGGCCAGCCCGACGACGAGCGCGATGGTCAGACGCATGTGATTCTCTCCCTGTGATATCGGTCGATCAGAAGCCGGTGTGCCAGCCGACGAGCGCGGCGACGGAGCCATCGGTGACGTCGTGCATGACGCCGAGGCGGAGCGGCATGGCGGTGCGGGTGACGTACCCGGCGGTCAGCTGAACACGGCGTTGCCCGGCGAGGCCGGCGCGGGTGACGCCGTACATCACCGATCGGGTCGCAAGGTCGTAGCCGGTGCCCAGCGTCAGCTCCGCCGCACCCGCCTCGATAGCGAGCGGCTGCGCGATCCCCAGCGTCAGCAGGCCTCCCGGCACTACGCCGGTCGCCTGCACGCCGATCCGGCTGCCGATGATCGGGGTGGCGCCGGTGACGAGCGAAGCGGCGTCGATCTTCAGCCGGGTGACGCCCAGCGAGCCATAGCCCTCCAGCGTCCAGCCATCGGTCACGCCGATCCGGTGATGCACCTCGACCATCACCGTGCGGGCGCCGCGTCCCAGCCGCAGCGCGCCGCTGCCGGTCGGCATCCCCATCAGCGTGCCGTCCTCGTCGATGAACGAGGCGCGCAGATCGAGGTCGCCCCGGTTCCAGCCCAGCGTCATCGCCTGCGCGGCGCTGCCGGTGGTGCGGCCTGCCGCCATGGTCAGCACGAGCCGCCCATCACCGACCGCCCGGTCGATGCCGAGGCTGGTCCCGGCCTGCGGGACATAGGCGAGCACGCCATCGGCGAAGGGGGCCAGCCCCATGACATCGGCCTGGAGCATGTCGCCGGCATTCCACGCCGCATGCACCCCGGTCGTCCCGTCGGTATAGCCGAACGTCCCCGCCGTCGCTGCGGCACGGACCTGATCCTGTCCGGGACCGAAGCGGACGCTGGTATAGTTCATGGTGCCGCTGAAGCCGCCGAACGACAGGCCCGCCTGCCGCCCCATCTGCTGGACGCGACGTTCGATCCGGCGGTCCGCCATGACCTGCGGCTGGACGACCAGCGCGGCGATCGAGCCGGTGAAGTCACGGCCGAAAGCGTCGAGCACTGTCACACGCGACAGCGCCGTCTGGATCGCAGCGGTGCCGACGGCACCCGGCACCACCATCACCGATGTGGCGATGCTCGTCTGGCTGCTACCGTTCGACAGCGTCGGATTGACCGGCGACAGCGCCGCCTGGAAATCGACCAGCCCCATACCGAACACCTCGTCCGGTCCCGGTGCGCCGATGTCCTTGGCGGTCTGAAGGATCACGTCGCCGGCCTGCTGGCCGCTGAGTTGCGGCCACTTGGACAGAATGTCGGCGGCGAGCCCTGCCACCACCGGCGCTGCCGAGCTGGTGCCGGAGAAGACCCCGACCGTACCGTCGACCAGCGTCGTCACATTGGCGCCGACCGCCACAACCGTGCGGTCCTTCATCGTGCCCGCCTTGTTGGAATAGGCCTCGATCTCGTAATTGTTCAGCGCCGGGCTGAGCGCGCCGACGAACAGGACCGCCTTGCGATTATCGGTGGTGATCCATTGCGCATTATAGGGATCGGCACCGCCGAAATTCCCGGTCGAGTTGACAAGCAGGCCACCCGTCGTCGCCAGCCGCTCGGTCGCCGAGGTCCAGCCAGCGCTACCGCCGACCAGCGAGCTGCTGACGATCTTGATGCCCTTGTCCGCCGCATAGCGGATGGCCTCATCGGTGTGCGACAGAATCTCGCCTTGCGTTTTCTCGTCCCAGTCGGCGACCCGCAGCGCGACGATCGTCGCGGACGGGGCGTAGCCGGCAGTCGCGTTGCCATTGACCCTAGCGGCAATGATGTTGGCGACCGCCGTCCCGTGGTCGGACGCCGCGCTGCCCAACTCGCTCCGCTTCGTCCGCGTGCCGTCGGCGGCCACGACATAGCCGAAGTCCTTCGACAGCGTCTGGTCGATGCGGCCGTCGAGCTCGCCGTTCACGTTCATGACGCCGTCGTCGACCACGGCGACGGTGACACCCTGGCCCATGTGCCCGCTGTCGAGCGCATAGAGGGCGTTCATGAACTCGTTAGCGCCGTAGTTGCGGCGGAACTCAGGCGTGTCGTTGACCGAGCGGACCGGCTGCTTGTCCGATGGGGTAATTACGTATCCCGCCGGCGGCGGCACCGGCGCCGAATAGACCGGCGGCGTTGGCGTTGGCGTTGGCGTTGGCGTGGGAGCCGGTGTCGGCGTGGGCGTCGGTGACGGACTCGGCGACGGCGTGGGGCTCGGCGACGGTGTCGGACTTGGCGCAGGCGTCGGCGTTGGTGATGGACTGGGCGTCGGCGTCGAGCCGCCAGTCGGCGGTGGCGTCGCTACGCTGCCCGCACTGCTGATCCCGCCGCCGCCCCCGCAGGCGGCGATCGTCAACGCCAACATGCTCGCTGACGCCGCTCTGATCCCCCGTATCCCGACCATCTTCATTCCTCGATGGGGATGCGCGCTGGACAGCCGGCGGCACCCCGTTGAACCCAGGGTGCCGGCCTTCTGGAGACCGGAATGTTGGAAACCTGCAAACAGACAGGCGCGAACGCCTTTAAGCCGGGCGGCTCTGGACATACGCGTCCGCCACCCGGTCACAGAACTAGGTCCTGTAAACCTTGGCCTTTCGGCCGGCTCTGTTTGCGGGGTTTCCACGCCCCGGCCCACAGGACAGACTCCCACAGGCCATCTCAAGCTATAGCCCAATCCTTAACGGATTGCGACAGTCTGGAAGGCTTTCGGACGGCACCGCCATGCTAGCGGCATAGAAAACGGCGCTGCGGGCGCTGATCCTAACGGACGGACGATGCGAAGGTTCTGAAAGAAGGGAAAAACAGGGTCGGCATCCGTCGGCTCGGCCCTCGTCAGAATTTTCGTCGTCGATCGGCCCTGCCGGTCATCCTCACCGTCCGCATATCCTCGCCCTAGCCGCTTCGCGCGGCATGGGGGCGAGGATGCGCGCATGGAGCACTGCCCTATGCTTCCCACACCAACCATCACCACCGTGAACGTCGCGGCCCTCGACGTCGGCCATCGGCTCGGCCTTGATCGGCAGATACCCATCGGCGCTGCCGTCCTGACCGCCCGCCTGCAAGGTCCGACAGTCCACTTCTCGCTCGACAGCTACATCTTGCGACCATCGGACCCCGCCGACGCGCTGCTGGCGTGGCTCGACCAACGCCTGACGACCGAAGGCGCGACGATCACCGGCTATCGCCTGAAGGACGCGATAGCCCTACTCGATCGGCTGCCCGGCGCGGAATGGTCGCCAGTCCTCCGGGCGCTGGCGGGCTGCGGCCAGCAATATCTGCTCGATCTTTCGGCCAGCGTCGACGATGGGCCGCTGACCCTTCAGGAAGCCTGCGTCCATTCGCACATTCTGTGTGCGCCGGTCGATCCGAACCGCCGTTTCGCTGACTGGGTGCGGTCCGATGTCAGCGAGATCGAGCAGGACGCACAGGTCGACGCGATCGCTACGTTCCGGCTGGTCATACGCCGTCTCGCCAGGGTGAATCCGGTCGGTCACAGCATCGCTACGGCCATCAGCGGCCACTTCGCCGAATGGCTGGGCGAAGCCGATTACGCCGCCACCCGGCTCCATGTCGCGGACCTGCTGTCCGCCGCCGACTGATCGAACCCGGCCGCATCGCGGCCAACCTCCAGGAAAAACTATGTCCCTCATTGATCTATCGATCGAGGAGCGCGGCTTCGCGCCCGCATCGATCGCGCTCGCCGTAAGGACGATCGGCGCCTGTCCCGCCGCCCGCCACCGACCGGATGCCCGTATCCTCTGCGGCATCGGCATCCTCAACGTCACGCCGGATGATGGTGGCGGCTACCAATTCTCTGCCGATGCTCGCTGCCTCGGAGAGGGCGACGCCGTCGGCGATCTGCTCGATTGGCTGGAGCAACGCATTCCCGCGACCGGCGCTGCAATAAGCTGGGACAATTGGGGCCGCGTCCCCCGCCGACTGCTGGCGCTCGCCGATCTGGCGCGCCATCCGCGCATCATCGCCATCGCTGGCGACACGGCCGGGCGGTGGCGCGACATGCCGCGCGGGTACACGTGGCATATGCATCAGGCACGCGCGCATCTCATGCCGTGCATCTGCCGCCCCGGCACTCCCGTCGACGAATGCGACGCGGCCACGCCGACCGCGCTGCTGCCGGATCCCGCGACCACCGCTGTCGAATTGATCGGCGAGGCGATCGCCGGCTGGCAGTGCTGGGCACGACTATTCGGCGATTTCGACGACGCCGACCACCCCGCACAGGCCGCGCTTCGGGCGCTGGACCGCTGGCGCGCCGATCAGCCCGCCACCCGCTGACCTTCCCCCAACCGACATGCGGCCGCGCGAGCGTCCGCCGGAGAACCACCATGCACCACGACCTGAACTCGCTCTGGAAGAGCGACACGCCGCGCTTCGTCGTCGTCCTCGATGCCGAACTCGCCTATGACCACGAAGCGCACGCCCGCTATCAGGCGAGCGAGCGCTTCCTGCCCGCCGATGCCGCGCACCTGTCGCCGCGCGAACTGCGCACCGACCCGCGCGTGACGCCGCGCTGGCCGTGCCATCGGATCACCACCCTGTCGTGGCTGGTGATGACCGAGGCGGAAGACGGCCTACGCCCGGTGCGCCTGGAAACGCGCGGCCTGCCGGAGCAGGACGAAGCCGCTGTCCTGAAAGCATTTTTCGCCGAGATGGAGCAACTTGGCCGCGTCCAGATCGTGACGTGGGGAGGATTCCACTCCGACCTGCCGCAGATCTTGATCGGGGCGATCGACGCCGGGCTGCGGCTGCCGTCTTGCCTCACCGGCCTGTTGTCGCCGTGGCGGCGCGACGCATCGGGCCATCTCGACCTTTGCAGCGAAATGTGCGGCGGGGCGGCACCCGCGCACCTTGCCGAGGTCGCCGCCCGCCTCGGCATGCCAGTCAAACTCACCTGTCGGCCGAACCTCGTCTCCCAACTGATGCAGCAGGGCAAATGGTCGGCAGTCCGCTCAGTCTGCGAGGGCGACGTGCTGACCACGGCAGCGCTGCTGATGCGCTGGCGTCACCTCTCCGGCGGCACCGTTTCCGTCCTGGAGGCAATGCGGCGACTGACCGGCTTCGTCGCCGAGCACTGCGCCCACCGCCCCTACGCTGCCGATTGGCAGCGATACGCCGACGGCCTGCTTGGCGCGTCCTTCGCGGCGGAAGCCCGCAAACTGGAAACCCTGGGAGCCTCGGCCTGCAACTGAGCCGTGATGATGGCCTCTTTGAAGGGGTGGAAAAGAAAGAAGGATCAACGATATGAGCGTCATCGAATCGATGGACACGATGCAGGCCTGGACCGTCGGCCTGCGCCTGGCGATGGGCTATCCGCAATATACGCCCATCGGCAATCCGATCGCCTATGCCTCGGGCGGGCGCAAGAACTTCGCCGAGGCGCTGGAGATCGCCGCCATCGTCGAACAGACGAACCGAGACTTCGTCCTCGTGCAATTCGACCTGCCCATCGCCGACGGGCCGGTCGGCATCTCGCTCGCCACCCGCGGCAACATCCTTGTTGACTGGCACGCCGATGTGCAGCCCTACCTCGCCAGCGACGACGGGGTCATCGAACTGCTCGGCGACACGCATCGCTGGTCGGTCGGGCCACGCGCCATCCTGACCGCGTCGCCGCTGCCGTCCCGCAGCCGCATCAAGCGCGGCATCGAACGCGCGCACGGACGCTGGCGGGAAGCAGCGGATCAGATGCGCGGCATCGAATTGCACGGCTCCCTCTTCATCCCCGCCGGGGGCAGCTACTCCGACGCGATACCGACGGAGGTGGTGCGGGCGGCGGCGTGAGGCGTCATCAGCCTTGTCGGCGTATAAAGTGTGCGTACCATCAACGCTGACAGGACTGTCACATCGTTGGTGGTCGATTGGACGACAGCGTTCAATCGACCGCCAGCCCGTCCACTTTCGACCAATTCAAGCCGTTCGCTGACAACGTGGCCAACGTCCGGGTCCGGCCGAGCCGCCGTTCAGCTAACCTCAGGAAAAGTAAGGTTATAGCGAAATTCGCCTGCCGGACTACCGTTGCCGCGCAGCGTATCCACACCACGGAACGTCTGACGAGCAGGGCCACCCCAGACCACTACGTCGCCGTGAAACAGCTGCACGCGCATGGACTTCTCGCTTCGGGTTGCGCCATCCCACCGAAACATCGCAGGTACAGGTTGGCTCAGCCCTTAAACTGTCAGGTGGCCGGACCACCTTACTTTGTAGCCTATAAAGGGCAGCTAAAACGGCGACATCCGCTTGGTCACGCTACGAACTGGACGAGAAAGGTTCCGCGCTGCTCAAGCGACCGCTCGCGTCGCCGATTGTGTGCGGATATGCGCTGCACGCGCACTTGGTCTGGGCAGTGGTTTATGCTTAATATCATCGCGATGAGCGATGATATTGACGATGGCAACGGGATTCTCAAAGGCGATCTGATGAAGGTCATCCACGTCGATGACTTATCCGGAACCGTTTATCTTCGTTTGTTTGACGGCCGCACGTCTCGCATAACAGGCTTGGCTGAAGGCACCCTTCACAAGAACGATGTCATTCTCAGCGATGGAAACGACTGGAGGGTTGTGCCCAATGAGCTGTGGCCTACATCCTTCCTGACATCTGTTGTCCGTGACGTGCTTGAGGACGGGACTGTACTTGGCGAATCGGGCAGCGCTCTGCTGACGTTAGGTAATTCCCAAGGCATTCCAGTCTCGGAAAATTTTACCGTCGAAATAGACGGATCCTCGGACATACGGCGAATCTTGTCGAAAAAACCAATGCGAGTACGGCCTAATTTCGACGATCCCGAAATCTCCGCGTCATCGTTTTTGGTAAAGCCGGACGTGGGCGGTCTTTCATTTGATGATTTTGGCGGTTACGACCATGTCGTATCTAGGGCAAAAGATCTGATCAATACGCAACTAAACCGCCACGACGAGCTAAAACGTATTGGCGCGCGCCCCGTGAAGGGAGTTCTGTTTACAGGTTTGCCCGGGACCGGGAAAACCCACCTTGCGCGCATCATCGCGAATCAGGCCAATGCCGATTTCTACAGCATTAGCGGCCCGGCCATCGTGAGCAAATGGGTGGGTGATTCGGAAGGGATGCTCCGAAAGATCTTCGAGCATGCCGAAAAATCCAAGTCAGGTCGATCGATCATATTCTTTGACGAGATCGACAGTATTGCGGAAGCCCGATCCGGTAACAGCAATGAATCTTCTCGAAAACTGGTCGCGCAACTGCTCACGCTTATGGACGGCTTCAGCAATCGCGAAAGCACCACTATCGTGATTGCTGCAACAAACCGCGTAGATTCATTGGATCCGGCATTGACCCGACCGGGTAGGTTTGATTGGGAAATTGAGTTCGGCTTGCCCGGTATAATTGATCGGCTAGAAATCATGCGCGTGGGGATGCGCCGCATTCAATGTGATGGCGACCTGCCGATCTTCGATGTGGCTTTGCGAACGCATAACTGGTCCGCAGCACGCCTAACCGCGATCTGGACCGAGGCTGCCCTCATTGCAGCATCTGACCAGCGAAGCCGGGTCGCTGGCGAAGACATCGCTCAAGCCTATGAACGCGTAGCACGTCGTCCGGAACGGGATAAATAAAATGGTATTAGGTAGGCTCGCTTTCAGCTCAAGATTTCCCTACATCCGTTTGCGCTCTACCCGGGTATTGCAGACCCGCAGTGACGACAAAGCTCCGCTGCGCGAGTTCATCTATCTCGATGAAATAAGCCTAGCAAGCCTTCTGGCGTCACAGAAGGGCGAGATAACGGACAATATAACAGCCAAATCGGAAGCGGCCCTTCTTGCTGAGATCGGCGGAAAGATTTCCGCAAAGCCAATACCTGGCGCATCCGCAGAAGTTACTTCTAGGCTCCAGAGCACCAACAGCAGTGCCATTCAGACGGTTCGCAAGGCAAATGCGCAATCACTATTCCGCGAATTGCACATGTTGAAAAATCTAAGGAAAATACAACCTAACAATAAGGGCGAGTTGCCCGAAAAATTGGATGACCTATTTTCCGATCCCCATAGATATTCAGCATTTAAGGCCTCGGAACTCAACAGAGGGGACCTTGTAGAGTTTCACGTCCAGTTATCAGCGTCATGGATTTTCCAGATGAGTACGATGATTGCTGAATTTTCGGATATGTTTGACGAGAGCCCGGCCCTATTTATCGAGAATGTGAAATTTTCTGATTTGTATAACGCAAAAAATGCTAACAAGATTATAAATAGGTTGCTAGCTGGCCTAGTTCCTATTGACGGTATTGCATCTGGATATTCGGTAGTAATCGATGGAACTGACGAGTATATTGTGAAGAATATGGTCGTAGACCATCTGGGACTGGATTCCATTCCACTCAAGGTCGTCGGTGTGACCGAGCATTCTGCCTATTGGAAAGACATTCGGAGGGTGCTGTTTGCGAATAATGAGTTCACAGTGCTGTGTCGACTTTCTAAAGCTGGACTTCAGACTGAATGGAATCCTATCAAGGCTGCGGACATTTTCCGGGATTTCGTTCCGGATTTGGCGGCCCAGATAGAGGAGTCCAGTAAGATGGCGATGATGGCATCTTCTGAAAATGCATCAAAACAGAGTCCCGACCCGTCGCACTCGCAGCTCATTTTCGCAATTGGGAAATATAAGGATATACTTCTATCTGAGATTGACGATAAAATAACAGATGTAGTATTAGAAAGTATTGACGAACGAATTTCGCAGATTGTATTCTATCCAGATACTGCGGAAGGGCAACGACTTGCATTTGCTCAGGTAAAGGCGCTGATTGAAGAGCTTACCGGCCAGAACGTAAGTCCACAGATCGATTTCGACGCTCGTGAGCGATCGCGAAAGGCCATGAAGCTTCCATTTTTCCCGGACATATCTGTTTCTAAAGCGAAGGAGGTTACGACTATCCCGGTCTTACTGGAACCGAAAAAGTCACGCATGCTGGATGTGGAGGTTGTGGCGATCTACTGGTGAAAGTGCGCAGAGTTGGGCTATGCAACCGACATCAAGGCATCTGAATGTCGGCTTTCCAGTTTTCCGGCTGGAACCTGCTGGTCCAGACAGTCCGACATCTCGGCCAACTGAGGCCGGTGAGCTTCGTCCGGTTTGAGCCAAACCCGGCATTCGACTGACCATCCGTCAATGGCAGGTAAGTCCCAAACTGGGCCGTCCTGAATTTGAGACCAGGCATGGTAACGAGCGAGGGTTATCGATGCCTCGTCACCAAAGCTCTATCGACTCATACTCGGGTGAAAAAATGCCGTCAAGCCGCCCTCGCCACCCGAATTTCCCAATGATCTGAGTGCCCATCGCTTTCACCTCGGGCGCGCCAATCATCCATCACCGGACGAACCCTGGCGGGAGAGCGCCACGCGCGCCCTCCCCTGGATGGCCGTCACCAGCGCGTGCGCAGCGTCATGCCATAGGTGCGCGGTTCGGCCAGATAGGATCCGAACAGCGTATTGGCGGTCGCATAGGTCGGCGCGCCGAAACGCTGCACCTGCGACAGGCTGCCGGAACCCTGGAAGGGCATGTTGAAGGCGACCTGCTGATAGTTGGTGTTGAGGATGTTCTGGCCCCAGAATTCCAGCGCCCAGCGCTGGTCCTTGCCGTGCAGGCCGATGCGCGCATTCATCAGAAAGAAGCCGTCCTGCTTCTTTTCAGCGAACAGATCGGAGCCGGTATTGTAGTCGCTGGTCATGCGGCCATCGATATAGAACAACGCCGTCAGCCCGGTCCCGGCGATCGGCGGCGTCCAGCTGGCCGAGCTGGTCACGACATGGCGCGGCGCGTTCGACATCATGCTGCCGGGCAGCAGGAACAGCGCGTTGCTGAGCGGCTCGCCCGCATCGCTGCCGACCAGGTTGCGGGCATAGTTGGTATGGGCATAGGTATAGCCCAGGTTGAAGGTGACGTCGCGCGTCGGGTACATGCCCGCTTCCAGCTCGATCCCTTGCGTCACCACACCAGCCTTCACCTTGCCGGTGCAGCGCCCCGTATTGGGCGAGTCGTCGCGGTCCGCCCCGCCCAGGTCGCTGCTGCACGCGCTGATATTCTGAACGATATATCCGGTGCCGTTGAAGGTGTTCAGCTGGAAGTTCTTGAACTCCGAGCGGAAGGCGGCGGCGTTCAGCGTGAAGGTGCGCGAGGTGAACTTCACGCCCAGCTCATAGGCGTTCACCGTTTCGGGATCGAAGCGCAAATTGGTGACCGACGCCGCCGTCGGCGTCCCGAACACGTTCGGGGTCAGATCCGACCGCTCCAGATTATAGCCGCCCGCCTTGTAGCCGCGCGCATAGGAACCATAGACCAGCGTGCTGGCCACCGGCTTCCACGACACCACGGCGGTGCCGGTGAACTGCCCCTCGCTGATCGAGTCGGACAGCGGCAGCCCGGTCAGCGCGGACGAGGAATTGCCGTTGCAGCTCAACGTCACGATGCCCCCGGCCAGATTGGCCAGGGTCGGATTGCCGCTCAACAGGAACGGACGAAGCGCGGCCTGCTGCAACGGACAGGCGGTGTTGTTGTTCTCGAAGCTCGCGCGCAGCCTCTTGCGTTCGTTGGTGTAGCGAAGCCCGCCGGTCAGGCTCAGCGTGTCGGTCACGCGGAAGATATTGTGGGTAAAGAAGGCATAGTTGGTGCTGGTCTGGTCATAGAGATCACGCAGCGAGCCGACATTGTTGATCGTGCTCAGCCGGTCGATCGTCCCGACCAGCGTCGGCCCCAATGCGCCCGTCAGGACGGCACGCCCCGCCGCGCTGAGACAGCCGGGATTGGCGGGGTTCTGCAACGCCGCCGCCGGATTGATCGTCGCGACGACGCGGCAGGCGGAAAAGGCGCCATATTGCGAGCCGAAGGTCAGATTGTCCGACACCTGAAGGTCTTCATGCGCGAAATAGCCGCCGACCAGCCAGTCGAGCCGGTTGTTCAGGATCGAGCCGCTGAGCCGTGTTTCCTGGGTGAAGGTCTTGAACTGGCGATAGGCCAGGCCATTATTCGGGCGATCGATGATGTCGACATTGCTATAGTCGACATCGCCCGCACCGCCCGCCTTATATTCGCGATAGGCGGAGATGGAGATCAGCTGGACCTTGCCGATGTCCCATCCGACGCGCGCCGACACGCCATTATCCTCGGTCACGTTGGAATAGGCGTGGCCCGGCGTCTGCGCGATCCGGCGGTTATAGGGATCGCCCGCGCTGGGCAGGACGCCGCCGAGGCTGCGCAGGATGTTGACGATGCGGTTCTGCGGGTTGATCGCCGCATCGCCCGGCACGCCCGGCGTCGGATCGACCTTCTCGCGCGTGTCGATATAGACCGCGCCGCAGCACTTCTCGTCGCGGTGCGTATAGTCGCCGATCAGGCGGATCGAGAAATCGTCCGTCGGCTTCCAGAATAGCTGGCCACGCACGAACGCGCGTTTGCGGTCGTTATAGTCGGTCTGGTTGACGACGTCGTACAGAAAGCCGTCGCGCTTGTTGTAGACACCGTCGATCCGGAAGGCGAGCGTGTCGCCGATCACCGGACCGGTCACGCCGCCTGCGACGCGCACGGCATCGTAATTGCCGTAGCTGACCTCGCCATAGCCGCCATATTTGAAGGCGGGATATTTGGTGTAGATGCTGATCGCACCCGCCGAGGAATTGCGCCCTGACAGCGTGCCCTGCGGCCCGCGCAACACCTCGATACGCTCGACCTCGCCCAGATCGTTGAGGCCCGAGCCGGTGCGGCTGCGATAGACGCCGTCGATGAACACCGCGACCGAGCTTTCCAGGCCGGGATTGTCGCCCACCGTGCCGATGCCGCGAATCCGCGCCGTGGCATTCGCCTCCGACCCCGTCGAGCTGACCAGCAGCGAGGGCGCCAGCTGGGTCATCTGGCGGATATCGGTCGCGCCCGAATTCTGCAGCGCGACGGTGCCATAGGCGCTGACCGCGATCGGCACGCTGGACAGCCGTTGCGAGCGGCGGGTGGCCGTGACGACGATATCCCCGTTATTCGGCGACTCGGCCTGGGGCTTCTTCTCGTCCGGCTTGTCCTTCGGCGCGGGCGCGGATGCCACCCCGCGCAAACCCTGGGCCGAAGCCGTTCCCGTTACCGCCAACGCCGCCGTCGATGCCAGCAGCAGCCCCCATAGTCGCATGACGTACTCCCCAGAATCTTATGTCGTTGATCCAGGGCATAACGGAACAATCATACCGGCCGGTTAAGCCGGACGCCGATACAGGGACTTACGACCATTTCGACCGTTATTATGGCCGTCTCCCCACCCTCTTCTCCCGGTCGCCGCACGCTGTGGGCCGATCCCGTGCCGTGCCTGCTTCGGGCCGCCCATTCGCCATTCCGGCCCACCAATGCTAACCCATTGATATGATGAAGAGTGAAATCAACCCGCGCGTCTTCTGGGGCGCCTCCGGGATCATCGCGCTGCTGCTGGTGACGACTTTGGCCATGCCCGGCACCGCCGATGCCGCGTTCAAGGCGGCGCAGGCCTGGGCGATCGACACGTTCGGCTGGTTCTATATCTCGGCGGTCGCGGCGTTCCTGGTCGTGGTGCTGGCCTTGGGCTTCGGCCCCGCGGGCAAGCTGAAGCTGGGGCCGGACGATGCCGAGCCGGACTTTCCCTATCTGTCGTGGCTGGCCATGTTGTTCGCGGCGGGCATGGGTATCGGCCTGATGTATTTCGCAGTCGCCGAGCCGATCCAGCATTATATCTCGCCACCCGAAGCGCCCAGCGGCACCATCCTGGCCGCGCGCGAGGCGATGGCGATCACCTTCCACCATTACGGCGTCCATGCCTGGGCCATCTATGCGCTGGTCGGCATGAGTCTGGCCTATTTCACCTATCGCAAGGACATGCCGCTGACCCTGCGGTCGGGCCTGTCGCCGATCCTGGGCAAGCGGATCAACGGCCCGCTGGGCGATGCGATCGACATCTTCGCGGTGTGCGGTACGGTGTTCGGCGTCTCGACCTCGCTGGGCTTCGGCGTGTCGCAGATGACGGCGGGGCTGAATTACGAATATGGCGTGCCCGACACGCTGACCGTGAAGATCGCGGTCATCGTGCTGGTGATGGGCGCGGCCACCCTGTCGGTTCTGAGCGGCGCGGATCGGGGCATTCGCCGCCTGTCCGAGCTGAACCTGGTGCTCGCCGTCCTGCTGATGCTGTTCGTCATGGCGGTCGGCCCGACCCTGTTCCTGCTGCGCGCGCTGGTCCAGAATTTCGGCCTGTATCTCGATCATTTCGTGAAGCGCACCTTCACCCTCTACGCCTATGAGCCGCGCGCCTGGATGGCGGACTGGACGCTGTTCTATTGGGCGTGGTGGATCGCCTGGTCGCCCTTCGTCGGCATGTTCATCGCGCGCATCTCGCGCGGGCGGACGATCCGCGAGTTCGTGATCGGCGTGCTGTTCGTGCCGACCGCCTTCACCTTCCTGTGGATGACGGTGTTCGGCAACACCGCGATCTCACTGGATCTCGGCGGCGCGCATGGCGGGATCGCCGATGCGGTGCAGGCGAATTTGTCGACCGCCTTGTTCAAGTTCCTGGAATATCTGCCCGCCGCCGGCGTCACCTCGACACTCGCCATAGTCCTGGTCGGTTTCTTTTTCGTGACCTCGGCCGATTCCGGCGCTTTGGTCATCGACACGCTGGCCTCGGGCGGCACCGAGGAGACGCCCCGCTGGCAGCGTATGTACTGGTGCGTGCTGCTGGGCACCACGGCGACGCTGTTGCTGGTCGCAGGCGGATTGGGCGCGTTGCAGTCGGCGACCCTGCTCGCCGCCCTCCCCTTCTGCTTCATCATGCTGTTGCTGGCGGTGGGGCTGGTGCGCCAGACCAATGCCGATCTGGCGGGGGTGACGCTGCCCGGTGACGGCCCGGCGATCAGCGAGCGGATCAAGCGGTTGATCGTGCCCGCCCGCCGCACCGACATCCTGGCCCAGCTTCACGCACAGGGCGAACCGGCGCTGCAATCGGTCAAGGAGGCGCTGGAGGCCGAAGGCTGGACCGCCAGCCAGCTGGACAGCGCGGAGGAGAAGGTCGAGCTGACCGTCACCGCGCGCGACGGTCGCCCGTTCGTCTATCGCCTGTCCCCCCGCTCGCGCCCGCTGCCCGCCTATACCGCGCTGGAAGCGCCCGAGCGTCGCCGCAGCCTCGCCTGGATGCTGGCCGCGCAGACCAATGGCGAAACGGGTTTCCGCGACCTGACCGGCTTTACCGTCGGGCAGATCGCGAACGATGTGCTGACCCAGCTGGAGCGCTGGCGACTGGCCGAGGCGCATCGCAAGCACGGCTGATCCAGCACAATGACGGACCGGGCGACTTTCAGGGTGCCCCTGATCGTCCCCCGGCCTATGGCAGGCACCGCACATAAAGGTTCGTACTCATAATGATTTGGTTGGAAGCCCTGTTCCTGGGCCTGTTGCAGGGCATCACCGAGTTCCTGCCCGTATCGTCGAGCGCGCATCTGCGTATCGCGGGCAGCCTGCTCCCCTCCGGCAACGATCCTGGCGCGGCCTTCACCGCCATCACCCAGATCGGCACCGAAGCGGCGGTGCTGCTCTATTTCCGCAAGGATATCTGGCGCATCGCCATGGCCTGGCTGGGCTCGGTGATCCGCCGTCCCGCCACCCTGTCGCCCGACGCGCGCATGGGCTGGCTGGTGATCCTCGGCACCCTGCCGATCGCCGTCCTCGGCCTGTTGTTCAAGCATCAGATCGAAGGGGGGCTGCGCGACCTGCGCATCACCGCGACGATGCTGATCGTCTTTGCGCTGGTGCTGGGCGCGGCCGACCGGATCGGGGCGAAGCGCAAGCCGCTGGAGCGGCTGGGGTGGCGCGACGGCCTGATCCTGGGTTTTGCGCAGGCCATGGCGCTGGTCCCCGGCGTGTCGCGCTCCGGCGGGACGATCAGCGCGGGGCTGCTGCTCGGTTACACGCGCGAGGCGGCGGCGCGTTACTCCTTCCTGCTGGCGATCCCGGCGGTGCTGGCCTCGGGCCTGTTCGAACTGGCCGACAGCTGGGGACGGTTCGGGACGTTCGGACCGGGGCCGACCTTGCTCGCCACCCTGATCGCCTTTGTCAGCGGTTACGGCGTGATCGTCGTCTTTTTGCGGCTGGTATCCACCCGCGGCTATTGGCCCTTCGTGATCTATCGCATCGTTGCGGGTGCGGCGGTCTTCGCGATGCTCGCCTGGAACGTCATTCCGGCGCGGTGAGCGGCTCCACCCAGTCGCGGCGCAGATGCGGGCCCGCCAGCCCGACCAGCAGCGCCGCGACCGCGTAAAGGCTGAGGCCGCCCAGCATCGCATGGCGCAACGCGTCGCTGCCGTAGAGCGGGGTCAGCGCATCGGACAGCGCCCCCAGCGCATAGATGCCGCCGCCCAGCCCGATCAGGTTGTTGATCAGCAGGAAGAGCGCGGCGGCCGTCGCGCGTTCGGGCGGTGCCACCAGATGCTGCACCGCCGACAGCACCGGCCCCAGCCACGCATAGGACAGCGCCTGGGGCAGCAGGAACAGCGCAAAGGCGATGCGCACATCCCCGCCATGCATGCCGCCCGCGAACAGTGGAATGCTGATCAGATAGGCGATGGCGGGGACATAGCCGAACCATGCCCGATCCCGCGCGCCCAGCCGGTCGGCCAGCCAGCCGCCCGCCACGATGCCGCCGACACCCCCGATCAGCAGCAGCCCCGCCAGGAAATGCGAGGTCGCGATCAGGTCCAGCCCGAAGCTGCGCCGCATCAGGCTGGGCAACCAGAAGGCCAGGCCATAGCCGATCATCGAACCGCTCGCCGCGCCGAAGGACAGCAGCCAAAAGGACGGCTTGCCCGCCAGGGTGCGTGTGACCGTGGCAAAGGTGGGCTTGCTCGCCATCGGGGCAGCCCGGGGCTTGTCGCGGACGATGAGCCGGACCAGCGGCGCGATCAGCATCCCGGCCAGCCCGACCGCGATAAAGGCCGTCCGCCAGTCGATCCGCGCGGCGATATAGCCGCCCGCCAGCACACCGGCCGCCGATCCCAGTGGAATCCCCAGCGAGTAGACGGAAAGCGCCAGTGCGCGGCGACGCGGCGGGAAATACTCGCTGATGATGGCATAGGACGGCGCGACGCCCCCCGCCTCACCGATGCCGACGCCCAGCCGCGCGAGGAATATCTGCCAGAAGCCGGTCGCCAGCCCGCACAGCGCGGTAAAGCCGCTCCACAGCACCAGAGATCCCGTGACGACCCGGCTCCGGCTCGTTCGGTCGGCCAGCCACGCCAGCGGCACGCCCACCGTCGAATAGAGCAGGGCGAAGGCGATCCCGCCGAGCAACCCCAATTGCCGGTCGCTCAGCCCCAGCTCCTGCTGGATCGGCGCGGCGAGGATCGCGAGAATCTGCCGGTCGACGAAGTTGAAGATATAGACGACCAGCAGCATCGCCAGCACCAGCCGGGGGCGGGTGGATTGGGTTATGATCGGCATCATTGCATTCCTCCCCTTGTAGGGGAGGGGGACCATGCGCAGCATGGTGGAGGGG
>Ga0308159_1001025_pt1 | contig 46806 bp, 56 predicted proteins | sample PhyCR1_FD_201040 | JGI IMG/M metagenome (GOLD analysis project Ga0308159, IMG submission 201040) | Phyllosphere microbial communities from UC Gill Tract Community Farm, Albany, California, United States - DLSLC.R1 | ecosystem: Host-associated > Plants > Phyllosphere > Unclassified | place: USA...
GTACGCCGCCGAAAAAAAGTGGATTGCGCGCTCACCCTTGCTGGACGGGGACGGCCAGTGAAGGCTGTCTGCCAGGCCCTGGGGTTGGCGCGCTCGAACGTTCATCGTCTGCGTACCCGCCCAGAGAACTGGATCGACGCCCGCACACACAGACCGGCGAACGTCAGCGACGCCACGCTGCTCGACGAGATCAAGGCGCAGATCACCGAGTTGCCGACCTACGGCTACCGACGCGCCTGCGCACTGGTGAACCGGCATCGCACCAACACCGGCGCTGCGCGCGTGAACGCCAAGCGCGTCTACCGCGTGATGGCGGGCCACGCGTTGCTGTTGCCGAAGGCACCGAGGCGGCGCCAGTCCAGCCGGCCTCACGAGGGGAAAGTGGCGGTTGCGCACAGCGATGTGCGCTGGTGCTCGGACGGCTTCGAGATCAAATGCGACTCGGGTCAGACCGTGACGGCAACCTTCACAAAGGACTGCTGCGACCACGAGATCCTGGCCTTCTGGGCTTGGGAGGGCAAGGGACTGCCGGGCGAGCCGGTGCGTGAGATGCTCATCGAAGCCGTGGAGAAGCGCTTCGGCGACATCGATGGCATCCCCGGGACTCACACGCTGGAGTTCCTCTCGGACAACGGCGGTGCGTACATCGCGGCCGAGACCCGGCAGATCGCTCGACAATTGGGCCTGAAGCCGGTGAACACGCCCGTGTGCAGCCCGCAGAGCAACGGCATGGCCGAGAGCTTCGTCAATACGTTCAAGCGCGATTACGTCAGCCGCATGGAGCTCGCCAACGCGACAACGGTGATGGCGCAGATGGCCGCGGCCTTCGAGCACTTCAATGAGGTGCACCCGCACTCGGCATTGAGGATGAAATCACCCAGGGAGTTCAGGCAGCATCGCGCCGCCCAACAGCGTCTTGCTCAGATCGGGCAGGCGCTATATTGCGAATAGACCGTGTCCTGAAATACGGGGGCAAGATCACAACCGGCATGGTGTAAAATTGCTGGCTTCGCTCTTACGAACAAGGCGGAGGAGTGTGGCGCGATAGCAAAGCGGTTATGCAACGGATTGCAAATCCGTGTAGCCCGGTTCGACTCCGGGTCGCGCCTCCAGATTTTCGGCAGCCCCGCTAACCTGCGTTGACGGGGCTGTCTCGTTTGACGACGCGTTGCGCGATTGCCTAAGCAGGCGTCGGCTGCGCATAGCCCGGGTGGTGAAATCGGTAGACACAAGGGACTTAAAATCCCTCGCCGCGAGGCGTGCGGGTTCAAGTCCCGCCCCGGGCACCATGGTTTTCTTGCTATCAAATCTGTAGCTGTTTCCGCAACGCTTTCCACATCGTTTCCGCAAACGTCTCAGCGGACCGGTTTCAGCCGCACCGGTTGCTGCCTGTAATGCACCTCCGTGAGCTTCGTGCTGGAGTGCTGCAGCAGCTTCGAGGCCTCTTCCAAGTCGCTCGCCAGATTGGCTGCGCGCTTGCGCATGTCGCGCAAGTACATGGCCTGAATCTCGCGCGCGAAGTCGTCGGCGTTCCAGATCTTCGCGACCACCGCGGCTCGTTCGCGCGCGGCATCCCAGCTGGTGCGCAGCATGCCCGCTGTCACGCGCCGGCCGGTGCTGGTCGAGAGCAGCATCAGGTGGTCCGCCTTGATCGATCGGCGGCGCTGAATCAGCTCCGGCAGCACCTGCGATAGCGCCAGGTCGAAGTCCGCGCCCTTGTTCGTCTTTCCAGCTTTCAGGTGCAGGATGTTGTCGGCCGGCAGCAGCACGGTGCGCGCGTCGGTCAGGCGCATGCCGGTAGCGGTGGATATGTCCATGCAGTCGCGCAGCATCTGGTCGGCCTGGTGGTAGACCGCATCGAACAGCGGGTCGGTGACCTCGAATTCGCGCGCCGTCTCGGGGTTCTTCCAGTTCTTCACGCCAGCGGCTGGCCAGGGGAGCTTCGTCATGCCCCAAAGCCGCGCCTTGCCCCAAACGATCGACATGACCGAAAGCTCGCGGTTCCCTTGCGTTTTGCCCTTGCGCAGCTGCAAGTACTGATAGAGCTCGGGGAGGGTGACGTCGGTCCAGACCATGCCGCCGAAGACGCGCTCGATCTTCTTGAGCTGGCGCGCATAGCTGCGCCGGGTCTCCTCGTTCTCATAGCCGGGAAGCTCATCGCGGGCCCAGCGCTCGAAGGCCTCCTGCAGCCGGCCGACGATGCGCGGCTTCCGCTCGTGCAACTCTTTCCACTGCGCCACCGCCTCGTCGTAGTCCTTGCCCAGCGGGATGTCGGGCAGGCCATCGGGGCGCATGTCGTAGTAGTAGTACGTGTGCCGCTTGGGGCCGGCGCCCTTGCGCACATGCACCCGCAGCCGCGGGAACTTCGTGATCTTAGGCATTGATGACGGACCAGTTCGGCGTTGTCGTGGCGTGCAGCGGGCGGCCTTCCAGCCAGGCGCGGACGTGCTCGCGCGAGACGATCACCCGACGCCGGTCCAGCCGGTGCGGAATGCCGTGCTCAGTCAGCCAGGCGTCCTGCTTCGCTGCCGGCGTGTACGCGGTCAGTTGCCGGATCTCGTCCGGCTCCAGGAACTCGCTCATTCCCCACTCCCTCCAGGCTGCCCGCCTTCAATCCGCTTGAACGAGACGGCCCACACCCAGGGACTGGCGTCCCAGCATGCCACCGGCTTGTCGCCGTTGAGCGAGTCCCACAGGTCGCGGTACGCCTGCACCGGGCCGTACAGGCTGGCCCGCGGCTTTTCGTGGTGGTCTGGGTGAACGCTGACGCCTTCGGCGAGCGCGTCGGCCTCGCTGATGTCCTGCAGGCGCTCGACGCGCACTTCGGTGACCTCCAGCAGGATGCGGCTGGCCCAGCGCGGCATGTGCATGCCGGGCTTCGGCTTCGTCCAATCGCCATGGCTCGGGTTGCCATCGGCCCAGTACCAGATCGGTGTGCCTGGAATCCAGTCGCGCGGAGGGACTCCAGCCATCCAGTGCGGGCCGCTGTAGCCTTCGCGCACCCACAGCCGGTCACCAGGCCTGCCGTACGGACAGCCCTGTTCGCTGACGTGCCACCACGCCGGGCCGGTGTCGTCCTGCAGCTGGCCTTCGGCTTCGCCGCCCAGCGCCTCGTACCATGAGCAACCGCGTGGCACCTTGAACACGCGGCGCGTCTGCGTCTTCGTGCCGGCCCGCAGCGCGCGCACCATGGGGGCGCTGAAGAGGATCGGGCGCTCTTTCATTGCAGCTTCTCCATGTGCCAAGGGCCTGCAAACTCCGGCTTGGCGACGTGTGCGGCCGTAGCCTCCATGCGCTGCACCGCTTCATCCTGCCCGACCACCATGCACATCGTGACGCCGGCCAGGCTGGCTAGCTTCATGAGGGCGTTCGCCGCATCATCGGGGCTTTCCAACTTGCAGGCATTCAGGTAGCCAGCGATGGTCTCGCGCGCCAGGGTGTCGGCTTCGTTGGCTGTGATCACCGTGCGTCCCCTTCGCCCGTTTCCAGGGGCGCGTCGTAGTCGGTGCAGGCCTCGCAGCCGTTGCAGCCGTGCGAGCAGTTGCGCCGAGGTGCAACCGCCTCCGGCGCGCAGCTCACCAGCCGTGGCGGGCTGACGGCAGCGAGCGCGTCCTCGGCCTTCTTCGCGCGTTCGAACAGCGCTTCGCCGGTGGCCCACGCTTCGCGCGCAGCCTGTTCCCACGTCACAGGCCAGAGTGGGCCGCAACCGTTCGGGCAGGGTTCGGTCTTCGAGTCGCCCGAGCCCACCGCACCGTTGCCCATGTAGAGCACCGTGCGCGTGAGCTGGAACTTGCAGCGCGCGCAATGCATCTGGCCCGGCACGAGGTTCGACGCATCCCCGGCCGCAGGCACTGTGCCTGCCTCCTGTGCAGCGGGGAGCGGCGAGTGCTTGGGCTTCGCGGCCTGCTTGGCACGGATCGCCTCCACCTTCGTCCAGATGCGCGCCAGTTCGATTTCGGCCGCGCCGTGCATGTCCAGACCGTTTGCGAGGCACAGCGCGGCCAGGGTCACCATGACGCCGCCGACTTCCTGCGACGGCTCGCCCACCGGTCGGCCGTACACGTAGTCCACAAGCTGATGCGCTTCACTGGCGGTGCAGCCGCATGCCTGCACCAGTTCAAGCGACTCTTCGAGGAAGCGATGGTTCCGCTCTTCGCGGTCGGCGGCAATCACTTCGCCGAAGCATGCAAGCATCCATGGCTGCACGCGCTGCTGAAAGGGTGCCGCATCCCCGCTTGCAGGCACTGCGGGAGCGGCGGCCAGGCCGCGCTCGATCAGCGCGGCATCATTGCCGTGGCTCACGCGCAGCGCGCCCATGTCGATGTGATCGTGGGCGATCTTGAGCGCATCACGCAGCAGGTTGTCGTCGGCAGGCACTGCGGGAGCGGCCTCGGGCATCTTCTCGGGCCAGGGGCGCAAGAACTCGACCGCCTCAGCCACCAGCTTGGCGATGACGCTGTTGTCCACGTAGCCGATCTTTGGGCGGGCCGACATCAGCGTGCCGATGGTCATGCTCAACAGGTCGCACGCCTTCTCCAGCGCTAGCACTGCGGGATGGCCTGCAAGGGATGCAAGCGCAGCGCGCACGGTTTCGCGGCCACGAGGGAATGCCGCATCGCCGACAAATGCGTAGCTGGAGTCCACGCGCATGCAGGCCCGCATCACTTCATCGACCTGCTCGTCTTTCAGCCCCACGGGCTCCGGCACTGCTGCCGTAGCAGGGGATGCGCGACGCAACTGGTCGATGGCCGCGAAATAGTCCTGCAATGCGAAGCTGGCTTTGTGCAGGCGAGGCGCAAGGAATGCAGCGGCCTTCTTCACATCGGCGATCGTGGCCGGGCGCTGGCCGGGTGCGTCGTCGTAGGCGCTGCGCGGCACATAGTTGGCAAGCCCCTTCGCCCACATCGTCATGTGCTCGTTCGCCGATTGAAGGTCGGCCAGGACATGATCGGGCATCGGCGGAAGTTCTGCGCTGGCTGGATGCTCGGTAACGGGTGCGGCGTAGAGCGCGTGAGTGCCTGGAGCCAGATCGTTCCATGAGACGACGCGCGGCTCTTTCGCGCCTTCGTCCATCGAGATCACCATGGACGGCACGGGTGCCGCACCATCAGCAGGGGCGGCGAGAGCGTCACGTTCAAAGTCGGTGCAGTCATCGCACCCGTTGCAGCCTTGGGCGCAGGTTCGGTTGTTGCTCATGATGGTTCCTTGGGATTGGTGGGGGCGGGGCGCGGCGCTGGCATCAAGACGATGGGCTTGACCGATGTGCGCTGGCCGAGGTGCTGGAAGGCGTTGACCAGTGCGCCGCGCAGTTCGCGCGTGAGTTCGGCCTTCGTCTCGCCTTTGGCGGCCGCTTCGACCTTGACGACGAAGTAGTGGGCTTTGGGTTGGCGTCGGGCCATCACTCCCCTCCCTCTGCATGCGGGGTGGGCGCGGCAGCGAGCATCGACCGGTAGCGCGACCCATGCGTGAGCCTGACCATGCGCTCGCTGCCCATTTCCTTGATCTTGGCTGGGTCGTGAATGCAGTCGAGCAGGTGCTGCATGCCCGCGCGGGCAGCGGCATCCAGCATCGCGTCGGACGGCTCGATCGGCACAAGCTGCCATCCTTCTGGCACCGCTACCGGCGTTCTTGGGGCGGAAGTGCTCGCCATGATGGCTCGCGTACGTGCGGCGCTGGCCGACCAAGCAGCCCAGGCATCGACTGATGTGGCGCCGTGACGCCACCTCCAGTATTGATCCCACTCGGGGGCCGTGCCTGGTTGCGCCACGGGAATCTCCCGGCTTTCGAGATGTCGGCTCTTCATGGGTTTGCCTCTTGGGACCGGTTGCGGAAAATCTTCGTCAGGCCGCCGTCGACCGCATGCCCGCGCTTGAGCAGCGCACGCGCGATCACGACTTGGTCCTGATGGCTGTTGCCGACCTGACGCATCAGGCCGAGGTAGCTGTTGCCAGCCGAGAAAACATCTGCAGCCGGCATCGTCTCGATGCGGCGCAGCGCGGTGCGCACGGTGCGCGGCCGGGTGGTGTGCTGCCACGGCTTGATCACGTGGCCTACGAAGTCGATCCCGCGGTCGATGCGCTGCAGGATGGTCTTGCGCGGGTTCAGGTGCGCATGCAGGCGCTCGGGCAGGAATGCGTCGATGCGCTTGTGGGCCGCATTGAGCCACTGCGGCGACTCGTGCAGCAGGATGAAGTCATCGACGTAGCGCACGTACCGCCGGGCGCTGATCTGGTGCTTCGCGAACTGGTCGAGCGCATCGAGGTACACGTTGGCGAAAAACTGGCTGCTCAGGTTGCCGATCGGCAGGCCGGTGTGGTCGGGCGCGTTGAACAGGCTCTTGTGCGGCGCGACCTGGCGCATCAGCGAGGCCGGGCTGCGCACGTCGACGGCGGTGCGCGGGTCATGGAACAGCACCACGCGGGCGAGCGCGAGCCACCACGGCTCTGTGATGCGCACGGCCAGCTGCTCAGACAGCACCCGCTTGTCGATAGCGACGAAGAAATTCGACAGATCGCATTTCAGGTACCACGCCGGGCGCGACCAGTTCTGCGTGACCGAGCGCACGTCGTGCGCCAGGCGCTGGGCCGCGTACAGCGTGCCGCGACCCGGGATGCATGCGCAGCTGGCCGCAATGAAGCCGGCGTGAAAGCGCGGTGCGACATGGTTGTAGAGCAGGTGGTGCACGATGCGGTCCGCGAAGTCGGCCGCCCACACTTCGCGCGGCTTGGGCCGCGTGACGACGAAGCAAATGCTGCGGCCTGGCGTGTACGTGCCGGCCAGCAGCCGGGTGTGCAGGTCGACGAGGTTGCGCTCGACGTTCTGCTCGAAGGCGAGGGCGCTCGCGCTGTTGCGTTTCGTGCGGCGGCAATCCAGCCACGCTTGCACGAGCGCCTCGAAGGTAAAGGGTGCCCCATCGCTGGGGCGTGAATCTGCGGACGGCGCGGACATGGGCCTCATAGCCCTTGTCGTTGTTGTTCTGGTTGCCGTTGCCGAAGTTCTGGTTCCACGCGTTGTGGCGGGAGTACTGCGTTGAATCTCGCTATCTAAATCACCCTGCCGAAGGCCGGAGCCGATCAGCGGGGCAACTGCGCCGGACCATAGGTCGAATTGGACCGGGGTATCCGCTGCGCGCATGTCGGTGCCTTTGTGGGGCAGCGGCGAGACCAGATTCACTAAGCGCACGGGCGTGATCGACGTGTCGGTCATGCTTCAGGCGCCATCTTCTGACGGGAATGCTTGAGCCATCCACCTGCCTGCTTGCCGACGGCGTCGAGCGCCTGCACGGACTCGGCCCATTGGCTGTGCGAGATGAACTTCATCTCGTGCGCCAGGCGCAGCAGCAGCTCGGCTACGTGGTGCCGTTCGAGCAGCGCTTCAATGTGCTGGGTCTTGTCGCGCGCGATGTTCGCGCGGCCGACAAGCACCAGCATCTCGACGCACTCGCCCTGGATCTTCCCGCCCAGGGAATGCTTCAGGTCACGCGGCATGTTGCGCGTGATGCCCGTTGCCAGCTTGAGCAGGTCGAACGCCACCTTGTAGATGTCGAGCTTGGTGTGGATGGCCATTTTTAAAATCGAACGCTTCGCGTTGAAGGGTTGAAGGACTCAGGACTGAAGTGCGAATCTGCGGACGGCGCGGACATGGGCCTCATAGCCCTTGCCGTAGTAGAGCTGGCCGCCGCCGCCGAAGCCCTGGCCCCACGCGTCGTGGCGGGAGACCTGCGTGCTCGACCAGTGGTAGCGCGGCTGGAAAATTTCCGGCACGCGGGCCCACAACAGGCGCATCTCGCGGCGGCTCGGAATGTAGAAGTCGGAATGGCCGTCGATGACCAGGCCGCGGGCCCAGCGTGCGGCAGGATGCACGGCCTTGTTCTCGGCCAGCGCGATGGTGTTGGCCAGGCCATCCCAGTCGCTACCGGCGCCCTTGGCGTCGTGGTCGTTCGGCCCCCAGGCAATGCCCTTGTGCTCGGCCTCGGCGCCGGTGGGCGCAATGAGGTACCAGCCGGCCTTTCCGCCCATGCTGGGCACGAAGTCGACAACGACCCCGCCCTGGCCGGGCCAGACTTCGCCGTAGCTGGGCGGGTTGATCGGGTTTTGAACTGCGGTCATGGAACGAGCCTTTCAGGCGTTGAGGGACAAGGGAAGGGGAGAGGGTTGACGTGAGATTTCTTCGGCCACCTGGCGGCGCATGCGGGTCATCGCGTGGTGCAGCGCCTCGGTCATCTGCTGGGGCGAGCTGTTGCGCAGGATTTCTTCGTAGACCTCCAGGCCGGTGGCCATCGCCTGCAGGCCGGGTCCGTCGAAGCCGTACCGGCCATGCTTGCCGCGAATGGCGTCGCAGCGGATCAGCGCATCACGCGCGGCCAGCATCGGCGGCACGCATAACTCGTCGATCTGTTCGGCGCGCACCATGCCGACATTGATCGCCGACGCGAGGCGGTCGAACAGTTCGTCATCGGTCGACCCGGCCCGCAGATCGTCGAACGCGGCATGCAGGCGGGTCAGCGATTCGTCGGCGACCGATGGCTGCGTCGGCTGGCTGGCCGCGATGACGGCTGCCCAGGTGTTTTGGCTCGGCGCGGGCGCGGTGGCTTTCCGGTGGTTTGCGCGGCGTTGTGCTCGGTTCATGGCCGCACCTCGCGCGCATCGACCGCGGTGCCATCCCGATACCGCAACTCGTTGTTGAACCGACTCGGCAGCGCTTGTGCATCCATGGCGCCCGGCCGGCCCTGGTAGGGCAGCAGCTCGCGGCCTTCGTACACGCCCGTCCCGTACTGGATGCGGTCGCTGGGCGCACTGTCGGCGGCGCGCGGCAGCTGAGCGGCGTCGTAGTTGCGCAGCGTCTCCACGCCCTTGGGTGTGATGCGGTACACCATGCCGGTGCTGCCATCGAGGCGGCGCTGCGCCTGTGCCGTCACCTCCTTGCCGCGCATGAGGGCGGTGAGCGCGCGGCCCGCGGTCCGGCCGATTTCGCGGCTGATCGACTGCGAATTGATCTCCGGCTGCGCCTGCACCACGCGCAGCACGCTCATCTGGTCGGGCAACGTGTGGCGGCCCGTGGGGATGTTGACCGTCATGCTGCTTGCCTCGCGGTCTTGATCGCCTGGCGCAGCGCGTTGTAGCGGTCGAGGAAGGCGCTGCGCCAGTCGGCCCAGGTCATCGCCGCGCGCTCGGGCGTGTCGAGGCGCAGCCATTCGGCCGGCTCGATGCGCTCATTCGCAGGCCCGCCGTCGCCCAGGATGTCCCAGGGCAGGTGCACGTCGGCACGCCAGCGCGTCAGGTCACGGCGCTCGGTCGCCAGCGCCTGCAGGTCGATCTGCTTCAGCACCTGCCGGTTGCCCACGAAAGTGCTGGTGAGGTTGAAATGCCGGCGCAGGTGCTTCGCATGCGCATCCTCGAACTGCGTCCATGCGCGCGTGCCGCCGCTGAGCGCCGCGAGGGTGTTCACGGCGTGCTTGGCGGGCGACGACAGATCCTGCGTGAACGCCTCATGTGCGTCGTGCATCAGTGCGGCGCGCTGCACGTACAGGCTGCGGCCGGCGCGCTCGGCAATCTCGCTGCACAGCAGGCTGTGCTCGGCCACGCTGTAGGGGCGCGAGCATGCGCCGGTGAAGCGATTGATCTGCGCCAGGTGGTGCGCGATGTCCGCGATGCTGAGCGGGCAGGTCGTGTCGTCGGGTAGGCCGAAGCCGCTCAGTTGGTAGTCCGCACCGGTGGCGGTGATCATGTGGGTGCTCATGGCTGGGCTTTCTGCGCCTGCGCTCAGGCGGTTTCGTTGTTGGGTGCGGCGCTGTGCGCGCGTGGCGCGCGGCGGCAACTGCGGATGTGCGCATGGATCGACGGGGCCACGTCTCCGCCGCTGGTCATCGCGCGCGGGTTCTCCAGGGTCAGCACCAGCGGGTCACCGGGCTTGACCGGCGCGTTGGCCTTCCACCACTGCTCGGCCTCGTCGCCGACCCACTGCGCAATCCACGGCTCCACCTTGTGGGCGCCCTGGTTGTCGACCAGGCGCAGCTTCAGCACGAACTGCCGGGCATCGGTGAGCGAGGTGCTGGCGAGCGGACGCGACGGCCGGTCCTTGCCGGCGAAGAAGAGGCCTTGCACGATGGTCGGCATGTCAGTGGCCCGTGACAAGAAGGGCCAGCAGCACGGCCAGCGCGACGATGCACGCGGCCATGATGTAGCCGAGTACACAGATCGGATGGAAGACGCCGATCACCGGCACTTCCTCGAACTCGGCCCGCTCCTGCGCGTCGTGCTTCGCAGCCATGTAGGCTTCAAAAGCCTTTTCACTTTTGTTCACAGGCGTTCTCCCCGATCAATCTCTGCGCGGACGCGCTTGAAGGTTTGGCGGATGTCGGTGGCGACTGCGGGCACGTACTGGCTGCGCAGGTCCATCAGACCGCCGACCGGCCCAGTGGTGGCCGATGCTTGGGCGCGCAGGCGGCGCGCGGCAGCGGCTTGCACGCGCTGCTCGTGGGTGGTCCCGGCCTTCATGGCGTGGTCCACCCGTGCAGAAACATGGCCGCGAAGACGACGGGCAGCACGATGGGCGCGCACACCATGCCGAACGTCTTCAGGTCCCGAAAAAAATCGCTTTTCACGACGCGCCGCCTTCGTCGGAAGTGACCGAATTGCTGAAGGACTGAAGTGGGAATCTGCGGACGGCGCGGACATGGGCCTCATAGCCCTTGCCGTAGCCGTACTGGCCGCCGCCGCCGAAGACCTGGCCCCACGCGGTGTGGCGGGAGCACTGCGTGCTCGACCAGTACCAGTCGTCCTTCTTGAACAGCTGGGGCACGTTCAGGAAGCACAGCGCCAGTTCGCGGCGGGCCGGCAGGTAGAAGTCACTGTGGCTTTCCAGCGTCAGCACCGTGCAGCCCTTCGCGGCTGGATGGCCCGTGCTGTCGTTGACCAGCGCGCGGGTATTGGCGAGGCCGTCCCACGCATCGGTGGCGCCCTCGACCTCGCTGCCTTCACCGCCCCACTTGGCAGCGAAGTCGCTGCCCGGGCCGGTGGCCACGATCAGGTGATACGGGCCCTGTCCGCCATTCGCGATCCCGGCATAGATGCCACCCTGGCCCGGCCACTGCTCGCCGATGGCGGGCACGGCGTGCGAATCACGCGATGCGGCCACTGCCACCGAGTCAGTCAGGCCAGCCGCCAGGGCTGCAGGCGCCGTGCTGCTGGTCATCTTGGTGAACAGCGCATCGGCTGCATCGATGTGCGCGAGCAACTGCGCGGCCTGCTGCTTGAGGATCGAGAGAGACATGTCGGGCGCTCCGAAAAAAATCGAACGACCGGCCCTTCGGGCCGGAAGGGTTGAATGACTCAGGACTGAAGTGGGAATCTGCGGACGGCGCGGACATGGGCCTCATAGCCCTTGTCGCCGTAGTCCTGGAAGCCGTAGCCGAAGAACTGGAACCACGCGTAGTGGCGGGAGTACTGCGTGCTCGACCAGTACCAGTCGTCGGTCTCGAACAGCTCGGGGACGTTGACCAGGCACACGGTGAGCTCGCGTTGCGCGGGCAGGTACCAGTCGGCGTGGCCGTCGATGGTGAGCGCGGCGCAGCGTTGCGCGGCCGGGTGGTCGGTGGTGGCGGCGAGCAGGGCGCGCGTGTTGGCGACGCCGTCCCAGCGGTCGGACGCGCCTGCGACTTCGGTGCCGGCGCCGCCCCAGGTGGCGTCGAAGCTGCCGGCCGGGTCGGTGCTGACGATCAGGTGGAAGTGGTTGCCGGACTGTGCGTCACGCGTGATGCCGGCGTAGATGCCGCCTTGGGCGGGCCAGGGGGCGCCGATGGCGGGGACGGTGGTGGGTGCGGGTGCCGCTGCTGCGGCTGGGGTGGTTGCGGAAGTCATACTCGGGCTCCTTAAAGCGTTGCGGGGAAATTCACATGGACACCAAGGACGTGCTCAGCTGGGGCACGCTGGCAATCGCTGTGTTGGGTGCTGTGCTCGGCCTGCTGAACACGTGGCGGGCACTGAGCGGGGATCGCGTCCGGTTGCGGACGAGGCTCGTCGTCGAAGTGCCCTCGGGGCTGCTGCTGGGCCTGGAGGTGGTCAACCTCAGCAGCTTTCCGATCACACTGGCTGAAGTTGGCGTCATCTACCGTGGCGCCGGCAGAAAAGGGGAGCTGTTGAACTACGGCAAGGTGGATGGCGTTGCATTGCCCGTCCGCATTGAGGCGCGCGACATGGTCAGGGTGGCGAGCGATTTCCTGCCGAAGGACTACTCCCGGCACCATCGCTTTTTTGCAACCAGCGCATGCGGCTCGACCTGCATCACTGCACCTCGCCGCATGTGGCTCATGAGCTTCCTCAGCCTTCCCTGGCGTTGACGCGCGCAGCTTTGCCAGCGCGTCGATGTAGCTCTGGGCGACGTGCATGAACGCCCTCCGATGGGGGCATTCTTCGTAGGCCGCACAGCAGACGGCCACGGTGAAAGTGCCGTCGCGTTGATGCTTGAACGTGGAATCGCAGGGGTGGAGCCGGGCCTCGATGAGTCGGCGCAGGCCGCGCGCGAAGCCCTTCACTGACCCGTCATGGGCGATGCGCCACCCTTGCGGAAAGGCCATCACTTGGTCTTGTTCGAGCTTGCGCTGAAACAGCGGTTTGAATGAACCGATGACGATGGGGTAGCACACCATCACGAGGCCGAGCGGGCCGCGGTCGGCATTGATCTGCTCGACATCGCCGAGGTAGTCCACCTCGAAGGTCCGGCAGTCCATCGCGATGGCCTTCGGCAGGCCATTCGCTTCACGCATGCGGATGGTCTCCGCAGCGAAGTCGGCGATGCGCGACGTTTCGTCGCCCATCATGTGCCAGACGGTGATGTCGGCCGCCGCTGCTGCGGCTGGGGTGGTTGCGGGCATTGCGGCCTCCATGTGGTTGGAGGTCGAATAATAGCGGCGCGCTAATCTTTATGTCAATAGCGGCGCGCTAAGCATTTGAAATCTTTTGCTGAGAGTCTCGTATGCGGGAAAATCTGGCAACAACAAGAGGTGTCGAATGGGAACGAAATGGGCAATCGGGGCATTGACGGTCTGTTGCGCAATGACGATTTCTGGATGTGCCGCTCCAACGAGATCGTCTGATCCGCATGCATTCGAGCTTCTGGCGCGCGGAGAGGTTTCTCCTGCATCGGCAAGTCGTTTGGTGGAGTGTTTGACCGACGAGTTCGGCAATCGAGCTGCTCGCAACACTTCGCTCTCTGTGCGGCAGCAGAGACGTGTAGACGCCACAAGGGTCGAGATTTACGTGAGCAACGTAAGCTTGGCAGTGAGTGCTGATGTGTTCGACAGCGGTGCAGTAAGTCTGTACCGTGGCAACGACGTGCTTCGCATGCATACGCAGGAGCCAGTACTTTTCAGGGACTGCGTCATTCGCCAGGGCGGCCGAATGCTCTAGCCGTATGGCTGTTTAGCGCCGTCGCGAACAGATGCAGTGGACCTTGGCTGACTCAATCTGCACTGCCCCCGGAGGTCTTTTCGGCCGAGGCCCCGCAAATTGTGTTAATTTGTAAACTGTCGCGGAAACTACGCGCGGCGCTTCGATGGTGCCTTGTGCTCTTCCAGGCTTGCCGCGCTCTCCCCCAACGGTAGGGCTGAAAGTAGTACAGCTTCGGCAGCTTTCTTCACTTCTGCGCTCAGGCCAGCAAACTGTTCGGGCGTGATATTTGGAAAAGGCCACGACGCTGCCGTTGCGTCAATCAGCGCGGGGTCCGTGTCCATCCATCCGACTGGTTTGCCGAGTTTTTCTTCGATGAGCCTGGCTTGAGGCGAGCCCATGGTTTTGGGCTTGTTCGTCTTGCTGCCGGAGGACGAGTTCGCGATTTGGCTGAGCGTTGCGTCTGTTGACGTTCGCTCCAGCTTGGCATTGATTGCGGCAAAAGTGCCGTATTCAGCCCTAAGTTCTGCCAAGCGCAAGCGCCGGACCTCCTCAACAACTTTCATGCATGTATTGGATAGCGCACTGCTAATCGTGTGTGATAGCGCGGCGCCATTGACATAACTTAGCGCGGCGCTAACATCGCCAGATGCGTTTGTCCCAACTCCACCCGTCTCTGAGCCGCGAAGACCGTTCTGCCCTCGCCAAACGGGCAGGTATGAACGAGGGCTACCTGTGGCAATTGGCCACCCAGTGGCGTGGCAGAAAGCCCTCATTGGCCTTGATCCAGCGGCTTGCCGCGGCCGACAGTCGGTTGTCGGTGGCTGAGATGGTGGATGAGTTCTCTGGCACTGCGCCGGTCGGGGAGGGTGCCCATGCGTAGCGCCAGGACCCTGAAGAAGCGTCGGGCGGCCGTCGGGGCGCGCCACTTCTCCCTCTTGCTCTCGATCGACGCCACGGGCGATGTCTTGCTGACCCTGCCAGGGCGCCGTGAGCTTTTGGTGCGTGCCAGTGAGCTGGAAATGGTCCGCAGCGCGTTGTCGCCTGCACCCGCGTTTCCCGCAGATTTGCGCGTCGACATCACGCTGCCTCTCCACGCGGACGTGGCAGCGTGGTCCAGCCTACTTGCCGAGCTTGCGAAGCGTCCGCCGCAAGTCGTCTATGCCTTTCTCGACCTGCTGCAGGCTCTTGGCGGCGCCCTTTGGGCCGCTCGCGTCGAGCTTGATCGAGGACCCGCAGCCGGGACACCGGATGGTGGGGCTGTTCTTCAGCCCTCCCAGCTTCTGCTTGATCTTCTTTCCGCAGTTCGGGCATGGAACGTCGATCTCGGCGTTGTCCAGAAATCCAGCCATTTGCAATCTCCTCAAGGTGGTGAGTTATGAAGTCCGCTGATGGAAAACCACGCGCGCGTTGGGCAAGTCGCTCGGGCCTGCGCGATTTGTACGCCCGCGTGGTCCTTTGGGCCATCCGTCCGGCGCTCGTGAGATGGGGAGGAAGACTCGTTGTCGTTCCGAGATTCAACTTCGACCAGGCTACGCAAAACCCATGGCTGGTTTCTGCTGATCTTCGAAGTACTGGACGATGTACTCGACGATGCTGTGAGGCAAGTGGAGAGATTGCGGCACGGGAAAGCGCTCGGTCTGCTCCGTCTCCACATGAAGAAAGTGATGGTGGCTCGCATCCATCGAAGTGCAGAAAAGCACCGGCATTGAATCTTGCCCGCTCGTTTGTTCTAGACAGCCAGCGTAGGCGCGCGCGAAGGCCGAGCCTGGATTGATGACCAGTGCGAATTTCATGGGAGTCCCAGTGGTTGGGCGGTTGTTTGTGGAATTTCGATTCTCTGACGGCTGTGGACTCCCGCCAATCCCCAGATCGGGCCATATCGCCCGGCTTGTTGCTTACTTTCGTTCCCATGCTCGCAGTGTCTTTGCTCTGCTGCAGCGCAACAACATCCACTTTCCGAGGACATGGATATGAACCCATGCGACGCGCTGCGCCTGATGGTGCGGCAGTACCCAGGCGGCCTGGAGGTCATGGCCCTGCGCATCGGCAAGCGGCCCGAAGTGCTGCGCAAGGAACTGGCCGGCGCCGAAGCCTTCAAGCTGGGCCTGAACACCGCCATGGTCATTTCGGAAATGTGCATCGAGGCGGCATCGCCCAACTGCCATGACTTCGTGAACGCCATCGCGGCGGCCGGTGGCGGCTTCGTGCAGCTTCCAGTCACGGACGCGACCAGCAGTCTGAACCTGCAGCGCAGCATGTCGGACGTGATCAAGGAAATGTCCGACGTCGCCACTTCGACCATCGAAGGCGATGCCGACGGCGTCATTTCGGACAACGACCGCGACCGCGCGCTGAAGGAGATCAGCGAGGCGCGGGCCGCGTTGCAGGTCCATGAGATGAACATCCTGCGCAAGCACGCCGTAGGGCGCCTGGCTGCGGAAAGAGCCTCATGAGCTGGATCAAGATGCGCGCGAGCCTGCTGACCAATCCAAAGGTCATCGCAGTCGCGCGCCTGCTGCTGGCCGACCCTGCGTTTCTGGCGTGGTCTGGCTTCGCGTTGCGTGACGTGACGGAGAACGTGACGCATGTCACGGGCAACGTCACGCGGACCGAGCGTGACGTTTTGTCGTTGCTCCCGGTCGTCACGCGCATCACGGTCGGGGCATTGCTGCCGTTGTGGTCGACCGTCAACGAATGCGCGACGGAAGAGGGCGTGTTGCGCTCGACCGATGCCGTTTCGCTCGACCTGATCTGTGGTGTTCCGGGCATGGGTGAGGCCCTCATGCACATCGGTTGGGTGGAGCTTCTCTCCAATGAGAACGAGGTTTCTTTCTCGAATTTCCACGAGCACAACACGGTCGGCCGCACGCGGTCCACAGGGGCGAAGACAGGGGCCCAGCGCTCACGTGAGTATCGCGACCGAAAGAAACAAGGTGGTGACGTGACGCGTGACGTGACGGAAACGTCACAGCGCAACCACAGAGAAGAGAAGAGTAGAGAAGATAAACAACCCCCCCTACCCCCCGAAGCGGGGGGCGAGGGAGGGGCATCGGCAAGCACCACGAAAGTGGGAGAGGTCTGCAAAGCCATCCGAGCAGCGGGCATTCCCAACGTCAACCCGTCGAACCCGGAGCTGCGGGCGCTCATCGACAAGGGCGTGACGCTCGAAACGTTCGTTGCGGCAGCGCAGGCAGCCGCGAAAGTGACGCCGCCGGCTGGCATGGCGTATGTGTTGCGCGTCGTGACGAACCAAATGGCGCGGGCGGCGCAGATCGCTGCCGGTGTAGGTGTCGCCGTGGTTGCATGGGATGCCCGGCGCGACACCATTGAAGCCAAGGCTAGAGCGCTGGGCATGGAGCCTTGGGCAGAGCATCAGGTGGTTGGGCGCGAGTCGTTCGCCAACTACACCGAGCGTGTTCGGCGTGCGATGGGTGAGGCGGTGGCCGCATGAAGATCGATGTGCGCGACAACTTCCCGCAGGTCAAGGCCGCGATGCGCGAGAACGCCAAGCAGGTGACTTTCGCCACGGCTGTCGCGCTGACGCGCACCGCGCAGGACGTGCGGGCAGCAGAGAAGCAGGGCATGCAGACGGCATTCGACAGGCCGACCGCGTTCACGCTCAATTCGTTGTTCGTCAAGCCTGCCACCAAGGTCGACCTGACCGCGCGCGTGTGGCTGAAGGACTACTACGGCCCGAACTTCCTGATGCCGCAGATCACAGGTGGAGCACGGCCTCAGAAGCGATTCGAGCAGCTGCTCATGCAGCGCGGCATCATGAACGCCACCGAGCGTGCAGTGCCGGGCGCAGGCGCCAAGCTCGACAGCTACGGCAACATCAGCCGCGGGCAGATCGTTCAGATCCTCAGTCAGCTGCAGAGCTTCAACGTGTCGGGCTTCGATGCCAATGCGACGAACAGCAAGCGCAGCAAGTCCAAGCGCGCACGCGAGGCGTACTTCGTCAGCACTGGCAAGGGTGCCAAGGCATACGGTCGGAGCTCATGGAAGGGCGGGCACAAGTCGCAGCATCTGGAGCGTGGCGTGTGGGTGCGCATCTCTTTCGGTGCGACGAACACGGTGGTGCTGCCTGTGCTGCTCTTCGTTGGGAAGGCTACCTATCGCAAGCGCTACCCCTTCGATCAGATTGGGCAAGACACCATCGCCAAGGCTTTCCCTGGGCACTTCGACCGTGAGTACGCCCGCGCCATCGCCACGGCACGGCCGGTCGGGGGTGCGTCGTGACGTTTCGTCGTCTTTCGGGGAAAGTGCACCTTTTTCGTGCACCGGCACCCCCCCATCGAGGGTCCTCCCGGAGGGGGTCGGTCAAGGGTAATTCGATGCCCGCTTCCGGACTGTTCAACGACTTCGCTAAGGGGGTTAAGTGAAGGCGATTGATGCTCTGGACAGGACGATTTCACAGGCGGAGTTTGCTGGTCTGATCGGCGTGAGCGAAGCCCGCGTCAGTCAGCTGGTCGCCGAGCGAATCATCACACGCGGCGACACCGGGCACGAGTGGCTGGTGTCTTACTGCGAGCGTCTGCGCGACCAAGCTGCCGGGCGCGCTGGGCTTGAAGCCGGTGGGCTGGACCTGGTGCAGGAGCGGGCCGCGCTGGCGCGCGAGCAACGTCACGGAATCGAGATCAAGAACGCCGCGGCCCGTGGCGAATTCGCGCCCATCGGCCTGCTGGCCGAGGTGCTGGCCGTCGCCAGCCAGTCGGTGGCCGAGCGCTTCGAGCAGCTGCCAGGGGCGCTGAAAAAGGTGTGTCCCGATCTGCCAGAAGCCGCGCGCGATCGCATCATGGCCACGGTCGCCGATGCGCGCAACGAATGGATCCGTGCGACCGAGAAGCTGGTGGCCGTGAAGGTCGACAGCACCGACGACGATGACCTGATCGGGGCATTGGACGCATGAGCCACGCCCCACCCGAAACGCTGCGCGCGGTCCTGGCCGCAGTCACTGCCGGCATGTCACCGCTGCAGGCCGCCAAGCCGCAGCACCTGAGCGAGTGGGCCGAAGAGTCGTTCTTCCTGTCGGCGGAGTCGAGCCACACGCAGGGCCGCTGGGTCGCCTACCCCTTTCAGCGCGGGTGGATGGATGCCTTCAGCAATGACGACATCGAGGAGGTGACCGTCCGCAAGGCCAAGCGCGTGGGCTACACCAAGACGCTGCTCGCCTTCATCGCCTACAACGCGGCGCACCGTCGGCGCAAGCAGGCGCTGTGGCAGCCGACCGACGATGACCGCGACAGCTTCGTGAAGTCGGAGGTTGAGCCAATGCTGCGCGACGTGGCCGCGGTGCGGCCGGTCATGGTCCACGGCAAGGAAGACACGATGAAGCTCAAGAGCTTCCTCGGGTCGGTGCTGCACATGCTCGGTGGCAAGGCCGCGCGCGCATATCGGCGGATCACGGTCGCCGTCGCAATGCTGGACGAGGCCGATGCCTTCGACCAGAAAATCGAGAAGTCATCCGACCCAATCACGCTCGCCCGGGGCCGGCTCGAAGGCGCTCCCTTCCCGAAGCTGATCGCGGGCAGCACCGTGCGCGTCAAGGGCTTGAGCCACATCGAGTATCGCGAGACCAATGCCGACGTGCGCATGCGCTACCGCATCGTCTGCCCGCATTGCCAGATCGAGCATCAGCTGCTCTGGGGTGGCAGCAAGGTGAAGCACGGCTTCAAGTGGGATGGGGCTGAGCCGTCTACCGTGCGACATGTGTGCCCGCACTGCCACGAGAGCATCACGCAGGCGGAGTATCTGGCGATCTGGGACAAGGCTGCCATGTGGGTCAGCGACTGCGAACAGTTCCGTTACGACCACCACCGGCACGTCTGGCTGAATGTGGCCGGAGAGGTCGTGCACGCGCCGCGTCATATCGCCTTCTCCGAGGTGTGGACGGCATACAGCCCACAGCGCACCTGGGAAGACATCGTGCGCGAGTTCCTCGAAGCCACCGCCAAGGCGAAGACCGGCGAAACCGGCCCGCTCGAAGGCTTTGTGAACGAGACCCTTGCGCAGTACTGGGAAGAGACCGTCGAGCGTGCCGATGAACACGAGCTCGCGCGTCGCGCAGAGGACTACCGCCGCTTCACCATCCCGCTGGGCGGTCTGGTGCTGGTGGCCGGTGTCGACGTGCAGGACAACCGCTTCGAGGTCGTGGTGTGGGCCATTGGGCGCGGCGAGGAAATGTGGGTGGTCGACTACGCGGTCATCTATGCCAATCCTGCCGATGAGCGAGATTGGGAGAAGCTCGACAAGTACCGCGAGACGATCTTCAGCCACGCGGCCGGCCAGGCGCTTCGCATCGAGGCCATGGCCGTCGACACGGGCGGGCACTTCACGCACCAGGCCTACAACTACTGCCGTGAGCGTGAGAGGCATCGTGTGTTCGCGGTGCGGGGCGACCCTCAGCCCAGCAAGATGGTGAAGGGCAAGGCCACCATTCAGGACGTCAACTGGCGCGGCAAGGTGCTCAAGCGCGGCGTGCGGCTGTGGTACGTCGGCACGGACACCGCCAAGGATTTGATCTACGGCCGGCTGTGCGTGACGCAACCCGGCGCAGGCTATGTGCACTTCACCAAAGACCTCGCGCCTGAGTTCTACCACCAGCTGACCGCAGAGGCACGTGTGCCGCAGCGCACGGCCCGGGGCATCGAGTACCGATGGGTCAACCAGAAGCGCGCGCGCAATGAGGTGCTGGACTGCACCGTCTACGCGATCTTCTGCACGCACGCGCTGGGCCTTCATACCTACACCGACGCCATGTGGACACGGCTCGAAAGCGCCGTGCAGCCTGCCAATGGCGACCTCTTCGCGGCACCGCCCGCAGCGAGCCCTGCGGATGCAACGCCTGCTGTGGCTGCCCCAGTGCCCATACGCCTGAAGAACGTTTCTGCCCGAACACCGACCTCCGCCCGCAGCGCACCTGCAGCAGGGCGGTCGTTTGCATCCGACGATTGGAGTGACCGACTGTGATTCACAAAATGGAATGCCTGAGCCCAGGCCAGAGCGAGGACGCTGCCGTGCAGCTGGAGCGCGACCTTGTCGACATCGTGCGCGAAGAGATCGGCATGCACGAGGGCATGGCCTCGTCGTTCGCCCAGGCGCTGGTGCGCGGCCTGCGCCGCCGACATGGCGGCCAGGACCTCTACATCCCCGCGGAGGGGCGGGCAGAGCGGGACGCCGCGATCCGTCGCGACTTCATTGGCACCAACCTGGCGGAGGTCATGCGCACTCACAACGTGAGCCGGTCGACCGTCTACCGCGTGTCGGGCCGGATCGACCCCAGGCCGCAGCTCGCCATCGGCATCGCATCTGCAAAAAGTCCCATTTCTCCCTGCCAATGGGACGCGGCGCCGCGTAGCGTGCTGCCATGACTATCGCAACCGACATGCTGGCCGCATACCTGGCCGCCGAAGCCGCTGTGCTCACGGGCAAGACCGTGCAGTTCAACGGCCGAACCGTGAGCAGCGAGAACCTGCTGGAGATCCGCAAGGGGCGCGCCGAATGGGAGCGCCGCGTCGCGGCCGAGACGAACCGCGGGGCGCGCTTCGGCGGCCTGGCGTATTCCGTCGCACGCTTCGATGGGGGCCAGTGAGATGACCATGAATATCGTTGACCGCGTCATTGCCTGGCAGAACCCGCTCGCAGGCCTTCGCCGCGCGCAGGCGCGCCGTGCGCTTGCCCACTACGAGGGCGCCAAGCCCACGAAGCAGCGGCAGCGTCGCGCCGACAACAGCAGCCCGGACGCTCTGGTGGGTGCTGGCGCGACGGCGCTGCGCGCGCATGCGCGCTTCCTTGAGCGAAATCATGACCTGTCACGCGGCACGTTGCGCGTGCTGGTCAACAACGTGATCGGGCCCAACGGCATCGGCATCGAGCCCCAGCCACGGCGCGCCGACGGCACAATCCACGAGGAATATGCCCGTGCGCTGCGCGAGGCGTACCGCAACTGGCAGAAGCACCCTGAAGTCACTGGGCGTTACACATGGTCGCTGGCGCAGCGGCTGCTCGCGTACACGTGGCTGCGCGATGGCGAGGCATTCGCGCAGGAGCTCATTGGGCCGGTTCCTTTTCTCGACCATGGCACCCAGGTGCCCTATTCGCTCGAGCTGTTCGAGCCCGACTTCGTGCCCCTCGATTACGACGATGCGAGCAAGGGCATCCGCCAGGGCATCCAGTGCAACGCCTGGGGCAAGGCGACGAACTACCTGGTCTACAAAAGCGATCCTCGTGACGCGTTCACCTTCCGCGACGTCGGATCGCTGAAGACCATCTCTGCCGATCGCATGTTGCACGTCGCAACGCTCGACCGGCTGCACCAGCGTCGTGGGGTCTCAGAATTCGCCAGTGTCATCACGCGCATCGAAGACCTGAAGGACTACGAGGAAAGCGAGCGCATCGCCGCCAAGGTTGCTGCCTCGCTCACCGCGTACGTCAAGCGAAACGAATATGCGAACCCGGACACGGCGCCGTCTGCTGCGGTCGACGCCGATGGCAACGTGGTGCCGCGCGATCTGCGCATGCAGCCCGGCATGATCCTCGACAGCTTGCTGGTCGGGGAAGAGGTCGGAATGATCGACAGCAACCGGCCCAATCCGAACCTGATCGCATGGCGTGCTGGTCAGCTGCGGGCCTTCGCGTCGGGTGTCGGCGCGAGCTATTCCAGCATCAGCCGGGACTACAGCGGCACCTACAGCGGCCAGCGGCAGGAACTGGTCGAACAGTGGGTGCACTACGCGGTGCTGACCGAAGAGTTCGTCGGCATGGTGATGCAGCCGGTATGGCAGCGCTTCGTGCAGATTTCCGCACTCAGTGGTGCGGTGCCGCGGCCGGCCGACGTCGCGCTAGGCACCGAGGACGATGCGCTCTACATCGGCCAGAGCATGCCGTGGATCGACCCGGTGAAGGAAGCTGTGGCCTGGGAGAAGCTGGTGCTGGCCGGCTTCGCCAGCGAGGTCGAAGTGATCCGTCGCCGCGGCGGCAACCCGCGCGACGTCATCGAGCAGGTCGACTCGTGGCGCAAGGATGCAGCCAAGCGCGCGCTCACGTTCTCCAGCAACGCTGCGAACGCGGCAGGCGCGCCAGCGGCGCCGCCGGCAGCGCCGCCGCCCAAGGACGACGAAGACGATGACGAAGATGGCGGCAAGGCTCCCGCGGAGCCTTGACGATAAATAGTCCCATTTCTCCCTAGAAATGGGACTGGCGGTTTCTGACACTGGGTCATCTCAAGAAGAGCCCAGACATGTCCAAACCTCAATCCCCCTGGTACGCAATCCGGCGCCGCACCGCCCTGGCGGCTGCGGCCGTCGGCGTTGCGGCAGCGGCTGAAATCCTGATCTACGGCGACATCGGCGAAAGCTGGTGGGAGGAGACCGTCTCGGCTTCGACCTTCGTGCGCGAGCTTCAGGAACTCGATGTCGACGCGATCACGGTGCGCATCAACAGCATCGGCGGCTCGGTGCCCGACGGCCTTGCCATCCACAACGCCATTCGTCGCCACCGCGCCACCGTGACCATCGAAGTCGATGGCATGGCCTTCTCCATCGCCAGTCTGATCGCGATGGCCGGCGATCAGGTCCACATGGCGAATAACGCCATGTTGATGATCCACGCGCCGTGGACCTACGCCGCCGGCAACAGCGTCGAGCTGCGCGAGCTGGCCGACCAGCTGGACACCTGGGCCGCTGCCATGTCCACCAGCTACGCCGCGCGCACCGGCGACCAGCCCGGAATGCTGGCGCTGCTCACCGATGGCAAGGACCACTTCTACACCGCCGATGAGGCGTTGAGCGCCAAGTTCATCGACGCGATCACCGACCCGATGCCGCTGGCTGCCAGCGCTGCACGGGACATGCCACTCAACCGTTATCGCTCGCTGCCTGCATCCCTGCAGGCGTCGGGCACCCCCGCGGCACAGCCCGCACTTTCCGCTGATGAGGACCCCATGAAACTCCGTTCCCACCTGCTCCTGACCGCCGTTGGCGCGGCCGGTGCTGTTGCGGCCGGCGGCGGAAACGCCGCGCCCGCCACCACTGTTCAACCGGTCGCTGTCGACCAGGCTGCCATTCTGGCCGCCGATGGCCAGCGCCGGGCCGGCATCCGTGCCAGCTTCGCCGCCTTCTCTTCGAGCGAGGGCGTCGCAGCGCTGCTTCGCACCTGCGAAGACGACCACAACGTTACTGTGGAGGCCGCTGGCTCGCGCCTGCTGGCCCATCTGGCAAAGGGTTCCACGCCTGTGGCTGGCGGCCACGTGTCGACTGTCGAAGACGAAGGCGACAAGAAAAAGCGTGCTGCCACGCAGGCGCTGCTCGCCCGTGCTGGCTACGAGAAGATCGAAGGTGCCAACCCGTACCGCGGCTACACGCTGTCGGAAATGGCCCGTGACAGCCTGGCTCGCGCCGGCCTGCGCACCGAAGGCATGGACAAGATGCAGTTCATCGGCGCCGCCTTCACGCACAGCACCAGCGACTTCCCGCTGCTGCTCGCCAACACCGCGAGCAAGGCGCTGCTCAAGGGCTACCTCGAAGCCGAGGAAACCTTCCAGCTGTGGACCCGCGCCGGCACGCTGCCCGACTTCAAGGTCGGCAACCGCGTCGACCTGAACTCGTTCCCCAGCCTGCGCAAGGTGGCCGAAGGCGCCGAGTACAAGTACGCGTCCATCGGCGAGCGCGGCGAGAAGGTCGTGCTGGCGACCTACGGCGAGCTTTTCAGCATCACGCGCCAAGCCATCATCAACGACGATCTGGACGCCTTCACGCGCATCCCGCGTCTCATGGGCCGCGCCGCCATCCGCACCATCGGTGACCTCGTGTACGCCATCCTGACCGCCAACCCGGCGATGAGCGACGGCACGGCGCTGTTCCATGCGACCCACGGCAACCTGCTGACCGCTGCCGGCATCAACACCGCATCGGTCGACGCGATGCAGGCCGCCATGGCGCTGCAGAAGCAGGGCGCCTCGCCGCTCAACATCGGCCTGAAGTACCTGCTGGTGCCGCGCACCCTCAAGGGCACGGCGAATGTCGTGCGTGCCAGCGAGTACGAAATCGGCGCCGCCTCGAAGAACAACACCGTGCCGAACTCGGTGAAGGACACCTTCGAGGTCATCTCAGACGCTCGCCTGGACGCGAACTCGACCACGGCCTGGTACGGCGCGGCCGACCAGAACGCGGCCGACACCATCGAGGTGAACTACCTCGACGGCAACGAACAGCCGTACCTCGAACAGAAGAACGGCTGGACGGTGGACGGCACCGAATTCAAGGTCCGCATCGACGCTGGCGTCACGCCGCTCGACTTCCGAACCCTTGCCAAGAACCCGGGCTTGGCCCCCTGATGACCTTCGGGCGGGCTGACAGCCCGCCCGGTGCTCTCCGTCTCATCTTCAAGGAATCGTCATGAAAAATTTCGTTCAGGTCGGCGACGTGCTCGACTACAGCCCAGCCGGTGCCGTTGCTGGCGGCGCGGTCGTGGTCATCGGCGCACGCATCGGCATCGCCGTCGCGGACATCGCGGCAAACACCGTGGGCGCGCTGCGCGTCAAGGGTGTGGCCGAAGTCGCCAAGCTCTCGGGCGACGCCGTCGCACAGGGCGCGCTGCTGTATTGGGATGCGGCCAACAGCCGGCTGACCACGACCGCTAGCGGCAACGTGCTGGCCGGCTATGCCGCCAAGGCCGCGGGCGCCGGTGTCACCACCGTCTGGCTGCACCTCAACGCCTGATCCGTCGCCCGCCATGCTCGCCGGATTCGCCGCCCTCGAAGACCGCGCCAACGCGGCAGTCAACCAACGCCTGTCCAACAGGCTGGTTGCGGCCGGCGCGGTGGCCTTCACGGCCATCTTCGAGGATGTCGGCGCGCTCGTGCTCGAAGGCATGGTCGAGTCGACCGAGCCGCGCCTGATGGCTGTGCCGGCAGACAAAGTCGCGCTGCTTGCTCGCAACGTGCTGCTGTCGATCGTGCATCCGGTGACTCTGGAGTCACGCGTCATGCAGCTGGTGCGGTCGGAGCCTGATGGCTCCGGCTTCCACACGCTTTATCTGCGCAAGCCGGAGGTCTGACATGGAGCACGTCCAGCAACAGATCCTCGACGCAGCTAAGGCTGCGCTCGTGGCGGCGGGCACCGATGCCGGCGTGCGCGTGTACCTCGACCATGCGGACCCCCTGGAGGTGGCCGATCTGCCCGCCATAGAACTGGCAGAGGCGCCGCAGGGCGAAGACGTCGACGCGAAGACCGTCAGCGGTGCCGAGTCGCGCGTGTACAGCGTGCTCGTGTCCTGCGTCGTGGCGGGCGGTGCCGACTACGCACGGCGCGCCCGCGAGCTGGGCCGGCAGGTCGAGGTGGCGCTGACCGCGCGCGCCGCGCCGCTGCCGCGGCCAGGCCGGGCGCAGCTGGCGGCAGCACGCATGACGCTCGAAGGCGACGGCGAATCCCTCTTGGCCAAGCGCGAACAGCTCTGGCGTTTCACCTACACAACCCGGCGCGGCGCGCCGGACATTGCCCTCTAACTGGAGCCTCTCATGTCCGTTCAAATCTGGTCCGACGTCGACGTCGATGTACAGACCGCTCTCGCGGCCGCCAAGGCCATCACTGCCATCAGCAAGGCCAACCCGGCAGTTGCCATGGCTGCCGGCCACGGCTACCTGTCCGAAGACGTGGTGCTGCTTCGCGTAAAGGGGCTGGGCGAACTCGATTACGCCGTCGTGCGTGTGGGTGCTGTCACCTCGGACACGTTCGTGCTGGAAGGCATCGACACCACCGACTTCAGCGGCTCGTTCATCTCCGGAACCGCGGCGGAGGTGACCTTCGGCGTCAGCGCCGACACCATCACCGACGTCACGCCCAGCGGCGGCGACGCGGCCAAGGTGGCCATCAACACCATCCACAAGAAGCGCGACTTCAACGCCGTCGGCAAGGAAACCCCGCTGTCGTACGCCCTGGGCTCGCTGTGGGACGTGGAAGACCCGGCGCTGCTCGCCTTCCGTGCGGCCTCGCGCGCCAAGCAGATCCTCGCGATTCGCTTCGGTTTCGCGGACGGCACGCAGGTTCTGTTCGCCGGTCAGCCCAGCACGTCGCTGGCGCCCGGTGGCGCTGCCGGCGCGGCCGTGACCACGCCCGTCAGCATCGACGTGCGCGGTTGGTTGCAAGCCTACGCGGGGGATTGAGCGTGGCCTTGAAGCGTCGTGACATCAAGGTCCCGTCCCTGCCGCAACAGGTGGAGACGTCGGAGCTGCTTGGCGGTGAAGTCGTCGTGCGGGGGCTGCTGCTCTCCGAGCGCATGGAGGTCGACCAGCTGAACGCGACGGCCTCCAAGGCCCGAGACGGAGAGACCGAAGACCAGGCGCGTGCTCGCGCCGGCTCGCAGGTCATCCCTCGCATGCTGGCGCGCTGCGTGGTGGACGACGACGGCGAGGCCCTGTTGTCGGCTTCGGAGTGGGACGCCCTGGGTGCTTCCAACCCGGGCGAAATCTACCGGCTGTTCAACGTCGCCATGCGCCTTTCGGGGCAAGACATCCCCGCCATCGAAAAAAACTGATGGCCCAACCCGCGCGGCGTTTTGCCTTTGTTCTCGCGCGGGACTTGGGATGCACGGTGAAAGAACTGGGCCGACGGATGAGTGCGCAGGAGTTTGGCGAATGGCAAGTCATGTTCGAGAGGGAGCAGCTCAGCCCTGTGACGGCGCGTGTGCGTCATGCGCAGGTGCTCGCAGCCCAGTACCAGGGTGCGAGCAACCGCAAGGATGGCCAGCCCTGGGACGCGTCGCAATTCCTGCCCGCCGACCGGTGGTGCCCGCCTGCGGCGCCCGTCCGGCAGGTGAGCGTGCTGGACCAGGTCCGGGCGCTGAACAAGCGTAGGGCACGGAAGCACTGACATGGCAACCAAAGCGGAAATCATCCTTGCGGCGACTGACCGTACGCAGGCAGCATTCGCGAGCGCGAGCCGTGCCATCGATGGCCTGAAAGACCGGGGCATCGCGGCCAAGGCGAGCCTCGCCGGCATTGGCGGCGCCATCGCTGGCGCCTTGGCGCTTGTCCAGGCCCGCGGTTCCATCGATGTGCTCGACCAGCTGGATGACCTGCAGGAGAAGACCGGCATCTCCGTGGAGAAGCTGAGCGAGCTTCGCTTTGCGGGGGAGTCGGTCGGCACGCCGTTCGAGGCCCTGGCCGGCGGGGTGGGCCGCCTGAGCAAGCAGATGGCGGAGGCGGCTGGCGGCAACAAGGAAGCCGCGGCCACGTTCAAGACGCTGGGCATCGAGGTCAAGAATTCCGACGGTACCTTGCGCTCAAGCGATGCGGTACTGGGCGACCTGGCCGACCGCTTCTCGACTTACGAAGACGGTGCCGGAAAGGCCGCGCTGGCGCAACGCATCTTCGGCAAGTCCGGCGCCGAGATGATCCCGTTCCTCAACCAGGGGCGCGAGGGCATCGAGAAGCTCAAGCAGGAGGCGATTTCGCTCGGCGCGATTTACAGCGGCGATCTGGCGAAGGATGCGGCCGACTTCAACGACAACCTGACCAAGCTCAAGCTCTCGTCGGAAGCGGCCGCCATCTCGCTGGGCGGGCCGCTCATCAAGTCGCTGGTCGGAATCACCAACCAGCTGTTGGAGGCCCGCAAGGAAGGCGGCTTGCTCAATGCCCTGCTGATCACCATCGGCGGCGGTGTCGCGCGCACGCTGGGCGTGGATGAAATCGGCCAGGTGCAATCCCGCGCCAACGCGGCGACCACCGAGATGCAGCGCCTGCAGGGCCTGATGAATGGTGTCGAACTGCAGCTGCAGCGCAATCCAGCCGATGAGATGGCTGCGCGGCGCATGGAGACCTACCGCGCCAAGCTGCAGGAGCAGTCGAAGATCGCTTCGGCGGCCAGCGAGCAGCTCAAGAAACTGGCCGACATTGCCGACCCGGATGGCAGCGGCGCCAAGCGCCGCGAAGACCGTGGCTTCATCCCGGTGGTGGAAGCCAAGAAACTGGCCGCACCGATCATCCCCAGCGGTGGTGGTGGCAAGGCCAAGGACGAAGAGGCCGCGGCAAAACGGTACATCGAGAGCCTCCAGAAGCGGGTGGAGAAGGCCAAGGAACTGAGCGAGGTCGAGCAGACCGTGCTTGAAATCAAGCGCCTGCAGGCGGACGGCAAGCCCTTCACCGAGCAGCAGAAGCAGGAGGCCCTGCTCGCGGCGGCCAAGCTCGACAACATCAAGGAAGTCGAGGCGCTACAAAAGGACGCTGACGAGAAGAACAAGGAACGGGCCGAAGAGCAAAAACGGACATGGGAAGAGGGCGTGCGCCTGACCCAGTCGCTGATGACGCCGGCCGAGGCCTATGCCGCCGCCCTCGTGCGTATCAACGAGTTGCGCGATGCCGGAGCGCTCAAGGGCGACAACTATGGCCGCGCCGTGGCGAAGGAAGCCGAGGCCTACACTGAGGCGCAGAAGCGAATCGATGACCTCGCGAACAAGGCCGACGACTTCTCGGTGCGCGCGGCTGGCAACATTCAGGACGTCCTCGGCCAAGGTTTGGCGTCGTCGCTCGATGGCGACTTCAAGTCCATCGCCAGCAATTTCGGCAACATGATGAAGCGCATGGTTGCCGAAGCCGTGGCGGCGAATCTCGCGCGTGCGATGTTCGGCAGCCTGGTGCAGGGCGGCTCCGGCAGCGGACTCTTTGGCAGTCTGCTGCAAGGCGTCGGCGCCGCGTTCGGAGGGACGTCGCTCGCCACGGCAAACGCGGTCTCGGCCGCCAATGCAGTCGGCACTGCCGGAGGCGACAGCCTGGGCACGCTGGCGACCCTGCTGTCTGGCAAGCGCGCCGCGGGAGGGCCGGTGGGCGCGAACCAAACCTATCTGGTGGGCGAGGAAGGGCCTGAGCTTTTTACGCCCTCGATGGCCGGTGCGATCGTGCCGAACCACGACCTTGGCGGCGCGTCGTCCTCCATCTCGATCGTTCATGCGCCTGTGTTCCAGCTCGACGCACGGGCGGACCGTGCATCGGCGATGGTGGAGATGCAGCGCATCGCCGCAGAAGCGAATCGGCAGCTGATCGAACAGCTCAAGCGTCAGAAGGTCCTCCCCCAATGACCATCATCCAGATCCCTGAGGACCTCTCGATTGCGCGGCAGGACTTCGGCCTGCGCTACTTCGACCTCACGTTCGGCGGCAGCGACACCGGCGCTGTGCAGACCGTGGCGAGGGCGCCAGTGCGGCGCACCTGCTCGCTCGTGGGCAACGAGCAGGACCTGCCGGAGAACGCTGCGGCATGGAGCGTGCTGCTTCATGCGCTGCGCGGCCGGGTCAATCAGCTGGCGCTTTACAACGCCACGCAGCCCGAACCTCGCGGCACCGCGCGCGGCAACTGGACGACGGTGGGCGCCACGGCGGCCGGTGCGTCGACCATGGTCATCGCCATGGGTGCCGACCAGGCGGGGCAGACGCTGCTCGCGGGCGACTGGATCGGCGTCGGTCAGGCCTCGGTGGGTCCGTCGCGCCAGTTGCTGCATGTGCAGGCGGACGCGATGGCCGACGGCGCCGGCAATGCAGCGGTCAGTTTCGAGGCCGTGCTGCGCGTGGCGCTGGCGGCCGGTGCCCCGGTGGCCTGGTACCGGCCGACCTGCCTGATGCGGCGCACCACCGAAGAGTCCACCTGGGGCATGCACCCCGGCCAGCTGGTCGGTGGCTTCAGCCTGGACCTCATGGAGAGCTGGGAATGACGGTGCTCACCAACTCGGCATTTCAGGCGGTGGCGGGCTCTGCGGTCTACGGCGAACTCGCGCTGGTGGAGCTGCAGCTGCGCACCGGCACCGTCCGGTACACCAGCTGGCCCGTGAGCCTGGATGTGATGGGCGCCACGTGGCAGGGCGTCGGCAACCTGGGCAGCATCAGCCCGTTGCACGAAAGCGAAGACGGCGCAGAGGAGAAGCTGACGCTGACTCTGTCGCCGGTCGACCTCGGCACGCTCGGCCTGGGGCTGGGCGACCCGTCCGACTACCAAGACCGCCCGGTCCGCATCTGGGTGTGCATGGTCGATGGCCAGACCATGCAGATTGCCGGCGCCCCCGTGCTGCGCTTCGTCGGCGTCATGGATCAGCTCAAGGTCAGCCGCGACGGCAACACCGGCGCCATCAGCATGGACTGCCGCACGGCCAGCTACGACGTGCGAAGCAACCCGGCCGCGCTGCGCATGAACCATGTGCAGCACCAGGCGCGTCACCCCGGCGAACTCGGGTTCGAGTACCTCACCAGCCTCATTGGCAACCCTGCCGTATGGGTGAGCAAGAAACTGGAAGCGCGGCTCAACGAGCTCGCGCGGAAGAAGGGATGACCGTGGCCACCGCCGATCTGGATGCATTCATCGACGCGCGGCGCCATGTCGCCTTCGCCTATTTCACGCAGGACTGCGCACACATCGCGGCCGACTGGGTGCGCGAGAAAACGGGCGCGGACCCGTTGCGAGACCTGCGCGCCTTGGGCGGCCCGCTGGAGGCGCGCAATCTGCTGACGGCCTTGCGCGCGGTGCGTGCGGCCGGAGGCATGGCCGCCATGGCCACGGCGCGGCTGGGCGAGCCGGTGCCGGCGCTGATGGCGCAGCGCGGCGACGTGGTGCTGGTGATGAGCGGCCGGCCGGTGGGTCGCGTGAGTGGCTACGCCTTCGGCGTCTGCACGGGGTCGCACATCGCGCTGCCGAACGATCACGGGCTGGTGTTCCAGCCGCTCAAGGCGGGGGTGGTCGCATGGCGCGTGTGATGCTTCGACTGCTGGCGCTCGTGGCGCTGTGCTGCGGGAGCCCATCGGCGTTCGCTGACCCAATCACCGGCATCGTCCTGTTCACGATAGGTACGACCGCGATCACGGTAGGAACCGCGCTGTTCGTGTTGTCCGTGGCGAGCAGCGTTTACGGTGCGATCCAGACAAAAAAACGAGCGCGTGCTGCAGCACAACGCGCAGCAGAGCAGGAAGCTGCGAATCTCAAAGATCGAACCACGACTCTCCTCGTGGCCGACTCGCCCTGGCCGGTCGTGTACGGCTCGCCCGCCCCCGTCGGCGGCTCCATCGCTGCCGTCCTCACCAGCGGCGCCAACGACCAATTCAAGCACGTCGTCTTCCTGCTCGCCGCCCACGAATGCGACGCTGTCGAGGCGATCTACATCGGCGGCGACTGGATCGGCAATCTCGACCCCTCTGGCTGGGCGGACGGCGCAGAGTTCCAGCTGGAAACCGGCGTGCCCAACCTGATGACCGCGCCGTACGAACTGCTCGAATACGTGCTCGACACGGCGGATGGCCCGGTGGCGACCGGTATCGGCTTCTGGGTGTTCCCGGCCGGCATCACGGTATTCAGTGGCGTGCAGGGCGTTTTCGACGAAGACGGCGCCGACGTGTCGGCCACGGTAAAAAAGGGCTTCCCGCCGAACGTGCTGGGCGGCAACTATCTGGTCGGCCCCGTGGGCGCCACGGGCACGGTCACCTACTGGGTCGACGGCGCGGGCGCTGCGCTCAATGTGCAAGTGCACCTGTCTCCCGGTGGCGTGGACGTGGCCGACGCCTTCCTGCGCTCGGCGCGGCCCGACCTGTGGACCGTCAACCACAAGCTCAGCGGCTTCACCTACCTGGTGGCCACCATGAATCTGGAGCACGACCGCTTCCAAGGCGGCGTGCCGGAGATCACCGTCAAGCTGCGCGGCAAGAAGGTGCTCGACGATCGCACCGGCCTGGTGGCATACAGCCGCAACCCGGCGCTGTGCCTGGCCGACTTCATCCGCTCCGAAGCTGGCTACGGTGCCAGCACCGCGCAGATCGAAATCGATGCGCTTGTGGCCGCTGCCAATGCCTGCGACGTGGCCGTGTACGACCAGGCCGCCGTCGACGCCGACCCGGCCACCTATGGCGGCTCGCGCGCCCGCTACACCTGCGACGGCATGTTCCGCAGCGACCAGGACCGCGACACCACGCGGCAGCAACTCGAAGACGCCATGGTGGGCTTCAGTCTGGAATCGGGCGGCGTGTGGCGCATCCAAGCCGGCGCGTGGAGCACGCCCGTGCTGTCGCTCACCGACGACGACATGGTCATGCCCATCGCCATCGTGCAGACCTGCAACGTGGGCACCGCCCGCTACAACGGCGCCAAGGGCACCTATGCCAACGCCGTGCGCAACGGCGTCACCGAAGACTTCGCGCCCTACATCAACCCGGTTTTCCGGGCGCAAGACGTCAAGGACAAGTTTCACGACATCACGCTCAGCTTCACGGGCAACCACGTTCGCACCCAGCAAATCAGCCGCGTGCTGGTCGAGCAGAGCCGCGGCGGCTTCGTCGTGCAGATCTTCCCGAAGATGTCGGCGTGGAACCTGCAGCCCGGCGACCGCGTCGTGCTCAGCAGCGTGCTCTTCGCGTTCACGAACAAGCCTTTCCGCGTGCAGGACTGGACGTACCAGGCCGGCACGCCCGTGGCGTTGCAGTGCGTCGAAGACGAGGAAGCCTTCTACGACCAGGCCGACGAAACCCGCGCCGACGCGGCCCCGAACACCAGTCTACCGAGCCCCATGCTCAAGCCGGCCGCGCCGCTCGACCTGATTGCGCTGAGCGGCGAAGACCGCATGGCGCAGCAGGACGGCGTGATGGTCGTGCGCCTGCTGGTGCAGTGGGCCCGCTCGCTCGACCGCTACGTGCTGCAGAGCGGCGTCGCGCGTTTGCAGTGGCGCCTCGCGTCCGATGGCCTGGTGTGGCAGACCATCGACCTGCCAGGCGATGCCACCGAGCAATACCTGCTGGGCCTGGCCGTGAACAACGTGTACGTCGTGCGAGTGCAGTTCCTGACGGCGTACGCGTCGAGCAACTGGAGCTATGTGCAGCACGAGCTGCACGGCCTCGAAGGTCCGCCCGACAGCGTGCTGGGCCTCGATGTGCGCGCCGAACTCACGGGCATCTTCGCGTACTGGAGCGAGCCGGCCGGCATCGACCTGCTGGGTTGGAACGCCACGCAGATTCGGCGCGGCCCCAGCTGGGAACTGGCCGAAAGCGCGATCCTGTTCGACGGCCGCGCCACCAGCGCGAACCTCGGATGGTTCCCCGCCGGCAGCCAGGCGGTCTGGGCGGCGCACCACAACACGATCGGCGACTGGTCGGAGCCGGTCTTCGACGTCATCGAAATCCTGTCGCCCGGCCAGCCGCTGCCCGCGGCCACGGTGAACAACCGCAATCAGGTGCGCGTGTTCTGGGAAGACTGCGCGACCACGCAGCCCATCGACTTCTACGAAATCCGCCTGGGTGACACGTGGGAAGAGACCGTCTTGGTGGGTTTGGCCAAGACCACGGAATACAGCACGGTGCAACCCAACTTCGGCGCTCACCGGTATTGGGTGGTGGCCATCGACGTGGCGGGCAACCGCGGTGCGCCCGGATACGCTACTGCGCTGACGCTGCAGAGTTTCGACAGCGTCATCGGCAATCTGCGCAGCAAGGTCGACCTGGCGCGCGACGAGATCGCGGCCATGGAGCTGGCTGGCAACATCATCGCCTTCGAGCAGCTGGGCAAGGCCAAGGCCGGCATCTACGAAAAGATCGAAGTGGTGGTCACCGACACCACTGCTCTCGCGTCGAAGTACACCGCGCTGAGCGCCACCGTCGATGAAAACCAGGCGCTCATCGTCAGCGAACTGACCACGCTCGCCACCGAGCAATCGGCGCTTGCCACGCAGGTCAACCTCGTGGCGGCCATCACGGGCGATAACACCGCGGCCATTCTTGAAGAGACCGAAGCCCGCACCACGGCGGTCAGCGCGCTGGCGTCGCAGGTCACGACCATCCAGTCGAGCGTCGGCGGACTGAGTGCAACGGTCGACCTGCAGGCCAACACGCTCGCGACGCTCGACGGCAACGTGGCGGCGCAGTACATGATGCGCACCGAGGTGATCGGCAGCACCGGCAAGCGCGCACTGGCGGGCATCTCCATCGGCGTGTCCAGCACCAGCGGCGGCACCACGCTGCAGAGCGAAGTCGCCGTGTTCGCCGACCGGTTTCTGGTTGCGGCCGACGCGAGCGCGACGGTGGCCGATGCGCCGTTCCGGATCGAAGGCGGCGTCGTCTTCATGAACATGGCGAAGATCAAGGATGCAGACATCGGCACCCTCAAGGTGGGCGGCGATGCGCTGGGCACCGGCATGGGTGCCACAGGCACCGGCACCGCGGCTGTGGCCTTCACGGTGCCAGCGGGGCAGGTCTGGCGCGCGATTGCGCTTGGGTTCTCCGGCTACGCGCCCAACAGCGGAAGCAACTACAGCGAGACCCTCGCACTGAGCGGCGCCACCTCCATCGTGCTGCCATCCGTCGTGGTCGGCATCGAAGACACCGAGGGCGGGTCGGTCCCCACGTTCAGTGCGTCGCCGGCGTCGATGGCGGGCATCTCGGAATATGGCGCTGGCTCACACACGTTGCTGTTTACGGCGAAGGATGCCGGCACCAGCCTGACGCTCGCCACGCCGCTGACCATCGTGGTCATTCTCCAGAAGCGGGGCGCCTGATGCCTGACGTCATCTACTTGCAGCTGGTGCCGTTCTGCGCTGTCGATGTGCACGGCCAGGTGATCGTGCGAGGCACGACCATGGACCTGCCGCAGCTCGAAGGCTTGACCGTGCTGGCCGAAGATGCACCGGACGGCTGCTACCGGATCGCGGACGCGTGGCAGACCATCCCGGCCGCACCCAGCGCGCGCCACGCGTGGGATTGGTCGGTGCATGCCTGGGTCGATTGCTCGCTCGAGCAACTGCGCGCTGCAAAGCTGGCAGAGATCAATGCGGCGTTCCGCGCTGAATCGTCCGCGCTGGTCGTCGGTTATCCGCCCGAAGAGCGGCAGACCTGGCCGGCGCAAGAGGCCGAGGCGCTCGCTTGGGCCGACGACGACACCGCAGCGACGCCATACCTCGACGGCATCGCCGCCGCACGCGGCATTGCTCCGGCTGCCATGCGCGCCAAGACGCTCGACGCGGTCCTGGCCTTCCGCGTGGAGTCGCAGTGGCTTGTCGGCACCCGCCAGGCCTTGCGCGACGCCATCACCGATCCCACCATCGCCCGCGAGCAGCTCGAAGCGCTCGCCTGGCCATCTCATTCACAGGAGTAGTTCATGCCACGCACCATTCTTGGCCTCGCCAAGGACATCGAAGACCCCGGCAGCGGCGCCGTCACGCGCTTTCATGCCGTCACCGCGTACATGGTGATGCTGCGCAGTGAGTCCAGCTCGGTGACGCTGGCCAGCTGGGTGTCGCAGGCCGCGCACGACGCCGGCAAGAACCCGCTCGCGCACGTCTCGATGCAGATCAAGGCGCGGCCGACCGGCGACAGCGAGCAGTTCCCGCAGTGGTTCTACACGCAGATTCTGGCCGTCGAGGCTGCGCACCATCTGAGCGGTGCGGATGTCGTTTACTCGGCAGACCCCGACGCCACGGAGGTGTCGGTGTGAACGAAAGCACCTGGTACCGGGATGGCCTGGTCACGCTGACGAACGGGTCTGACCTCGTGGATGGCGTCGGCACGCAGTTCATCGACAACGTGCTGATCGGCGGCATCTTCTTCACGCCGACGGGCTTGGTCGAGGTCTCGCGCGTGGTGAGCGACACGCGGCTGCAGCTGGTGCAGCCGTACGGCGGCCCGACCGCTGCCGGCGTGGAATACGCGGTGGCGCCGACGCAGGGCGCGGTCGTCGCTGCGACGAAGCAGCTGCAGGCGTTTCTCGTCACCCTCGGTCCGCTCAAGCAGGCATGGGAGGCGGGGGATCTGAATCCGAAGGGGCTTGCACTGAAGGGGGTTAAAGAAACGTTTGAAGACTTGCCCGCCAGTGGCAATGCCACTGGCGATGGCTGGATCGTCGACCAAGTCCTGTACGTTTGGACGGGCACCGCCTGGTACAACGCCGGTGCGATTGGCGTTACGGCGGAGTTGCAGGCGCTACGGGATGACGCTGTCGAGGCAAGGGCGACGACGGTCGAGATCGCGGAGCAGGTCGGCGACTTGTCGGTGGCTGTCGACATTGCTGTGGCAAGCGCTGAGGCAACTGCTGCAGATCGAGCCGCCGTTGCAATCACCGCGGCACAGGCGCTTGCGGCAACGAATGCTCGACCATCCGTGAGCGTCGCGCTGGCAGACGGAACACTAGCGATCGGCGCGTCATTCACAGCACCTCTTGCTGACGGTAGCTTCCAGGCTTATATCAAGACCTCTACCACGGTGGCGACGCCCTTCGGCTCGCCATTCGCCAGCCAAGCCGCAATCGACGCCCTGGGCATCAGGCTGAGCTTCTCGGCGCCCGGGTTCGCGCTCTCTTTCATCAACGCGATCTACGACGTTGCGGGGGGCATCCGGGAAAATGGTGCGCTTGAGTTTGATGCGGGGGCTTTTCGCGATTTGGTTACCGCGACGCTAGCCGCCACGCGCATGAGCATTGGCACAGGTGCGATCGACAGCGCGCTGAGCGTGCCGGGCTTCGTCACTGCTTGGACCGATGCGGTGTTCGGCGTTGCCGGTGGCGTGCGTGACGATGGGACCCTAGACTTCGAGGCGGCAGTGCTTCGCTCGGCCACCATTGCCGCCCTGACGTCGCCTGCACTGACTGCCAGCGCCGCCACTATCACGACCCTGAACGGCACGCCAGTGAGTCAAATCCTCGCCGGCATTCAGCAGCAAACCGATTTTGTGCCTGCACTGGCGCGCAGCAGCCTGCGCTACCCGCTGATCGCTGCGACCACGCGCCTGTCGGCGGGCCCTGCGACCGGTGCAGGCGGCTGGGCCGTATCGGGCGGCACGCTGGCCGTGGAGTCGGTCAACGTCCGACAGGCAGGCAGAAACGTGCTCAAGGTGAACGCCACTACGCCGGCCGGTGCTGGTGCCTACGTCGTGATCCGCAAGAAGGTGCCTCTGCGCGTCATCAACGGCAAGTTCGAGATTGGTGCCTTCATCCCAGGGGGCGCCATCACCTCGATCGGCCTCTACTACTCCTCCGACGTGCCGGCCAATGATCCTCCGACCAGCACCGCCGCAAACCGCCGCCTTTTCCAGTGGGCGCCTGATCAAATTAAGACGGGCGGCTGGCAATCGCTCACCGCTGACATCGGCGCGGCAACAGGCTGGACCAACACCGGGGCACCGAATGCCGCGCGCGTCGCGCAGGTCGAGATCTTCGTTTCAATCTCTGCCTCAGTGCCGGACGGTGACCGCTACGCCCTGATCGACACCGTGGGCTTCGGCGGTCGAGCCATCCCATTCGTCATGCTGACATTCGACGGCGGCTATGAGTCCCACATCACCAAGGCGCTTCCCATGTTGCAGGCGCGCGGTTTCGTCGGCACGCAGTTCTCGGATGGCGAACTGATCGAGGGCAATCGGGCGTTTCTCGACCTGCTCTATCAGTCGGGCTGGGACCTCGGCCATCAGGGTCGGTATCACACCAACTACCTGAACAACCCTGCGAACTTCAGTGAGGACGTGGATGCGGGCAAGGCCGCACTGATCGCGGCGGGCTACACGACATTGCTCGACGGCTTCGCTTTCCCTCAGAGCAGCGACAGCGCTGCGCTGCGCGCCACTCTGCGCAGCAAGGGCTACAAGTTCGCGCGCGCGTCGTACCGGCCCCTCACTCCTTTCTCGTCTGAAGGCAGGGAGGAGCTGGTGTCCTGCGGCTCGCGTGACACCGGCCAGAAGAGTGCGGAGATCATGAAGGCGTGGCTTGACCAGGCGGTCTCACTGGGGGAGTCGATGGTCGTCCACACCCACGGGCTGGTCCCAACTGCACCGGTGAGCGCCTTGGAAACGCTCGACACCGCCTACGAGAGTTTTCTGGACTACGCAAAGCAAAAGGAGAGCCTGGGGCTTTGTCGCATCGTCAATATTTCTCAAGCCCTGCGCGCTTGGGGCATCAACTGAAAGGCCTTCTTCCATGACCACTTCGATTCAAGTTTCTGGCAGCACCTTCTCCAAAGTCCGCACGCGCGCCGCGCCCGTTCATTTCAGCCGTGCCCGCAGCCTGCAGTTCTTCGGCCGTGATGCCGCATCCAGTGCCAAGAACAGGCTCCCAAACCCTGCGTCCGATGCTGGGGTGATGGTGGGCGCCCCGGTGTACTCAGATGCGTTTGTCACGTTCGCAAACCAGAGCCAGGGCTTCAGCAGCAATCTGCTGGGCGGCGGCGCCTCGGCGCCCTTCACCCAGATTCTGGTGTGCACGCGCCCTGTCATCACCGGCGGCGCAGCGGGCGGTGTGTACTGCGGTCACTACGCCGACGCGAACAACGTCAGGGATTCGATCTCGTACCAGGCGACGGCCAACCTCAACCTGCTCATCAATGACGCGGTCAGGGCGAATCGCTCTGTAAATCAGGGCACGACATTCATGTTCGTTGCTGCGACGAACGACGGAACAGGCGGCGATCTGGCTTACGGCGGCGCAGGGAGCCTCACGTCGATTTCTTACGCGCACGCGCCGACCGGCGGCAAGTATCCCTGGAAGGTCGGTGCTGGCGGCAACGCGGCCGACCTGCATTCTTGGAGCGTCGCTGCGGCCATCGAATACGCAGATCGCCTAACCCTTGCCGAACTGGCCGAGGAATACGAGTGGCTAATGACTGTCAACAAGGATCGCGGTTTGGCGATGGTTTGAAGTCCTAGCGGCAGATAGTCCCACTTTTCCCTAGAAATGGGACGCCACACTTCGGAGACTGAGGGCTTCAAGCCGAAGCCCTCTCCATGCAGCCGAACACCACCTCAACCCGCTTTGGCGGGTTTTCTTCTGCTCGATTCCTTTCCTAGCATCGGATTCCCATGACCCAAACCTCCAATGCCGACATCGTCGGCCTCTTCGTTTTCATCGCGGCGCTGGTGTTCTCGGCGGACGTGGCAGCCGTCGTCGGGCCGTACATCGTGATCGGCATCGCAGCCGTCATCGGAGCGTCGTTCTCGCTGAGCCGGCGCGCCAAGTCGACGCGCGTCGGGGCGCTGTGGTTCTTTGTGCGCATCGCGCTCCTGGCCATGCTGATCACGGGGATCATTTCGGCGATCGCCGTCAGCTACCAGCCGGACCTGCCGGAGCGCCTGCTGCTCGCGCCGATCGCGCTGCTCATCGGCTGGATCGGCGATGACTGGCCCGCGGTGTTCGCCAAGCTGATGCGAATGGTCTGGGGTGCAGTGGACCTCGTGCGCGGCGGCAAGGGGGGCGCATCGTGAGCGCGCTCTACATGTTCGCCCTGGTCAACCTGGCGCTGTGCGCCGGCATCTTCGGCATTTCGCTGTGTCGCCTCAACTCGATGGAGGGCGCGGTGTTGTTGCGCGTGCGCAGCGAGTACACGGCCTTGCTGGCTGGCGCCGTCGCGTCGGGCCTGCAACCCTGGTACGGCGAGTGGCCGGGCTGGGCGGCGCTGGGCCTCTCATTCGCCGTGCTGGTCGCGCTGCTGTGCAGTGGCCATGCGTGGCACCGCGGGCAGCAGGACAAGCCACCCGAAATCGCCAAGGGCGTATCCGAAGGAGCCCCATGATGATCGGACTCGACCCTGCAACCCTCGCGCTGGCGATGCCCGGCTGCCCGATGGAGCGCGCCCTTGTGTGGGCGCCGCACCTCGATGTGGCGATGGCCGTCTTCGACATCAACTCGCCGCAGCGCGCGGCCGACTTCCTTGCGCAGTTGGGCCATGAGTCGGGCGGTCTGAAATGGACGCAGGAGCTGTGGGGTCCAACGCCGGCGCAAGTCACCTACGAACGCGACTTTGCCGCGCACTGGGGCCCGACGCTGCGCCGCGGTGACCGCAACTTCAAGGCGTGGACCCTCGGCAACAGCGAGAAGGGCGACGGCCGGCGCTACGCTGGCCACGGCCCGATCCAGGTGACCGGCCGCGCGAACCACCGCCAGGCTCGCGACGACTTGCGCACGCTGCTGCCCGGCATGGAGGTGCCCGACTTCGAAGCCGAGCCGCTCAAGCTGACGGAGCCGAAGTGGGGGTCGATGGCTGCCGGCAACTTCTGGCGCACTCGGAACCTGAACTCGTTGGCCGACGTCGGCGACTTCATCAAGCAGACCGAGAAGATCAACGGCGGGCAGAACGGTTTGGAAGATCGGCTGGCCCGCCGGCTGCGCGCGCGTAGCGCTCTGGGGGCGCTGTGAACCTGTACGCCGCCCTTGGCGTCTTGGTTGCCTGGGGCGCATCGGCCGTTGGCGCCTTCTTCTACGGCCAGGGCGTTGGCGCCGACGGCGTCATAGCCAAGCAGCAGGCCGTCGACCAGGCCATCCAGCAAACCCGGGATGCGGCGCAGCAGGGCGCAGCCGCTGCCATCGCGCTGCTCAAGCCGCGCAACGTCACCATACGCCAGGAGACCGAGCGTGAAATCCAGACGAATACCGTGTATCGCGATTGCCGCCTGCCTGCTGACGGCGTGCGCCTTGCCAACGAGGCCATCACCGGACGCGTCGCCGAGCCCGCTGGTGGTGGCAGCCTGCCCGGCACCCGTGCCCCTGACTGACGATTCCATGGGCGCGCTGCTGGCCAAGGTGGTCGAGCAGGGCAACACCTACCGGGAGTGCAGGGCGGCGGCCTTGATGGGTGCTACGCGCTAGGCGTTGTGCGTGCGTGCTTGAGACCGACGTGTTCAGTTGCCAGAAAGCGAGATGGCTTGGCGTGGTGGAGCGCGCCGCCCTGTCTCCGCATGCCCCTCCGGACTAGACAGCCACGTCAAGTTCGGTATCATCCGGAGCCTCTGTGTATGAAGCAGCGGGCAAGATATCACCGTCAAATCTACCTCAGAAAGCATCATGGCCACACTCAAAGAGAACTTCGAATTCTTCTTATCAAAGAAGGCGGAGCTGGTTGGCAAGTATTCTGGGAAGTACGTGGTCATTGCTGATCTCCATGTGGTGGATGCGTTTGACAGCGAGATCAAAGCGGTTGAGGAAGCGCAAAAAAGGTTTCCGCCTGGCTCATATGTTGTCCAGTTGGTTTCACCTGGGGACGAGGCGTATTCGCAGACATACCATTCTCGCGTGTCGTTCGCGTGAAGCAGGACGTAGTGAACGTCCATGTCCTGACGATTACCGGTCAGGGCCGCATGCGGGACATTAAAACCCCTGCAAGAATCGCAGCGGCAATTGTTCCTGGTGCAGCGGCTCCCGTACTGCAGGATTTCCAGGCGATTTGGGACACGGGCGCGACCTCGACGTGCATTTCGCAGAAGGTCGTCGATATGTGCGGCCTTACTCCCACCGGTATGGTGCAGATGCACACTGCCTCCGGGGTGCAAAACACCCCTGTGTTCCTCATTTGTATGAGGTTACCCGGTGGAGTCGGTTTTACGCCCCTGCGCGTATCGCTTGTTACGCTCACGGGCGCTGACGTCCTGATCGGGATGGATGTCATCACGCAGGGCGACTTCGCGCTCACCAATGCTGGTGGCAGGACCATGTTTTCGTTTCGTTATCCTCCTGATCAGCACATTGATTTTCATGCGCCGCTGAAGGCGATTGTCGAAGCGGGGGGCGGGACCGTTAAAACGGCAAGTCCTGCGGTTTTGACGATGCCAGCCATCAGCGTTCCTAAGGTCGGAGTTCCTGGGGTGAACCCGAATCACAATCGTAAGCAGCGCCGTGACGCTCAGCGCGGGAAACGATAGTCGCTGTTCCATATTTATTGGAGGTTGCGGTTTTCAATGTGCAGCCACTACCAAGCCGAGAAGCGCCGCAAGCTTATCGAGAAGCGATTCGGCATCGTGCTGCCGCCCGATTGGGAGCCTGGTCCGAGTTCGCACATCTACCCGACTTACAAGGCACCGATCATTCGCAGGCCTGCCGAGCGTGACAGCGGCGACGAGGCGGTGCCCGACTTCGAGGTGGTCGACGCGCACTTCGGCCTGCTGCCCGGCTTCGCCAAGGAGGTGAAGTATGGCGTCCGCACGTACAACGCGCGCAGCGAGACGGTCGCCAGCCTGGCCAGCTTCAAGCATGCCTGGGCCAAGCCGCGGCACTGCATCGTGCCGTGCGAAGCGATCTACGAGCCGGACTGGCGCACCGGTAAGCACGTCCCCACACGGTTCAGCGCGGCCGACGGCGGCACGCTGGGCGTCGCCGGCATCTGGTCGCCCTGGAAGACGCCGGAGGGGCAGTGGGTCGACAGCTTCGCCATGCTCACGATCAACGCCGATGACCACGCGCTGATGCGTAACATGCACCGGCCGGACCCGAAGCGGCCGCCGGAGATGCAGGACAAGCGCATGGTGGTGATCCTGCCGGACGGGCTCTACGAGGCTTGGCTCGACGCGCCGGCTGCGAACTCGATGGACTTCATGCGGCAGTACCCGGCAGAACGGCTGCTGGCTGTGCCGGAGCCGCTCCCGGCAAGTGCACGGCTGTCGAACTCAGTCAAGCCCGCTCAGGGCGATCTGCTGTAGCTGCACGCTCGTCGTCCTGCCATTGCTTGAGCCGCTGCCCGTAGTCCTGCAGTGCCTCGGAGGTGACCGGCTTGTGGCTGGGCGAGATACTGCGGCCGTGTTCGTAGGCCTCTTCGGGCGTGCTGGGCAGCCGGCGTACTTCCAGCGTGTTGAGCTCGGGCACACCGTCGGGAAAGCGGGCCTTCCCTTCCTTGATCGTCATCTTCCAGCGGGTGAGGTAGGGCCTGCGGCCCTTGATCTCGCTGGGCACCCGGAATGCGTAAAACTCGACGTCCTTCATGTCGGACCTCAGAACGGCACGTCGTCGAAGTCGAATTCGGCGTGCGTGCGCGGGTAGAGCGCCGCGTCCCCCGGCTTCGATCCGTACAGCCTGGCAGCCGTGACCACGGGGTCGCGGTCGTAGTGCTGGTGGTAGATCTGCAGGGAAAGCTCGTACAGCGCGACTGTGTTCAGTTCGTCGGGCGCCGACTCTCTGGCCTCCCACTCGCGCACGAAAAGGTGGCGCCAGGCTTCTATGAGGCCGAGCTCGCGGCCTTGGATGATGATGGGTTCGGGTGGGTGCCACATGGCGCCATCCTAGCCATGTACTGTTTATTCATCCAGTATTTACGAATGACCTGCGGAGGCTGTCGGGGATGCCCATTCGCGGCTTGCACGGGGGCCTGCCAGGGCTTATGCGCGAAGAAATTTCGTTCCGCATCGTTTGCAGCCAGAGGGAAAAAGGCGCCAAATTTCTTAATCTGTTGCGGAACAAATCAGCCGCAAACCCGCATGGATGCTCACTTTTCGATGGGACTTAAAATCCCTCGTCGCAAGGCGTGCGGGTTCAAGTCCCGCCCCGGGCACCATAGCTTCCTCAATTTATATCTTCTCGCTACCGCTGTTCAATGATGGCTGTTGCTGGTCGTCATCGTTCGGCTGCGGCCATGCCTGGAAGCTGTATCAGCATTGTCGGCCAAGTCACGGGCACATGATCTGCATCCGCACGGGTCGGCTCACAAGATGCTTGAACAAGGAGCGCGCGAAAAGCAGGTCAACGCAAGGTAGGCGTTCAGGCATCAGTAGCGGTACTGAGCTAACAGGGCATCCCGTCGTTCGGAATTGGGCTTATTGGCTTCCCCATTTGGGCACATCGCCTACACACTAGCTCCATGCCGGGGAACGGACGTCTGAAAATCCGGACTCAATATTCTGTTTCAAAAGGTATCGGACGTGAAGCGCGGGCTATGTACGACAACATCGAGCGCGAAGTTGTTAGACCTTTCCTGGTTATCCCCATAGACTCTCGGTACCTCAATTCAACTTGAACAAGATCATGACCAAGACCTATGCGCAACTATCGCGTGAGATTGCCTCATTACAGGCGGCGGCCGAGAAGCTGCGGGCTGCGGAGATAAAGGCAGCAGTGGCCAAGGCCAACGAGCTCATCTCGGCTTACGGGTTGACCGCCAACGATCTCAAGTTTTCCAGTTCGACGAGCTCGCCATCCGTTGGTAAGTCAGTTAGGGCTGTCGCTTCGGATGCGCGCTATTCGGATGGTGAAGGGAATACCTGGGGTGGTCGCGGTCCACGTCCAGCCTGGTTGAAGAATGCCCTTGCAAAGGGGCAATCCATTGAAAGCTTCGAGACCGGCAGATCGTCAGTGCCATCCACCAGCAAACGAAGCCTCGGGACGAAGTCGGGCTTCAAGGTTGCCATCAAGTACCGTGACGCCGCGACGGGTATGAGCTGGAGTGGTCGCGGGTCGCAACCCTCATGGTTGAAAGCCGCTTTGAAAAAGCGCGGCAGCAAGATCACGGACTTTCTGGTCAATGCTCAGCCGTCCAATATGGAGCCGCCTGCCATGGACTCGGGATCAGTTAACAGAACTGCGAAGCCAGGCGCAAAAAAGGTCCTGGGTTCACACGCCTTAAAGACGTCTGGTTCACCGGCTCTGCCGCGAAAGTCTGCGGCTGCGAAATCGAGCCTCAAGTCTGGCGGCCTGAAGAAATCCATGGCCGGCAAACCAGTGACAAAGGCGGTCAAGCCCGATGCACGGTTGGTGGCGAAGTCGGCGGGCAAGTCGCGCTCAAGAAAGCAAGCGAGCAGCAGCGGCCCGGCTGATTCAACAAACGGTGCCGCTGCAGATCGGCTGACGACGCAAGGTGGCGCAGACCTCGCAACCTGAGCCCAGGTTGCCGTGTTGCCGATGTGTTTTATGGCGCCCGAACATCAAGGGCTAGGCGGTGAATCTCGTCAGCCAGCCGGGCTGCTTCAGCTCGGGTGGCAGCGAGTTCTTGCGATAGGCGTACGGTTTCTTGCCGGGCGCGTCGGTCACCCCGATGCGTCATGAAGAATTCTTCAGCGAACTCATCGGTGATCACGAAACTCATTGGCGATGCCGGCATGTCACCAAGTAGGTGTCTTGCATCATTCCGCGTGCCTTCAGTTGTACCCCCGTCATTTCTTTGAGGCTGGTTTGTCGACGTCATGGCGTGCACGGACGCCAGACCGAGATGCAGCTGAGTTTTGCGCATGAACCTGTTCAGAGTTGATTGCGAAGTTGCGCCCTCCAACGCGAAGCGGGGTGCTTGAAAGTTCACGATGCCGATCCTTGTGTGGGTTTTGTAGCTGCGATCGACGCGATTACAGCCTCTGCATTAGGACGGCGGCAGTCAGATCGGGTGTCACGTGCTTGTAAATTCTCCGAATTGTCCTCATCACGATTTTCTGAACTAACGGCATCAGGTGTTGCCTATCTGAAATCAAAGTGACTGCAAAACCCACGGGGGCCGTTAGTTCATTTATATAGAGCCCATGGTTTCGCGACCCCATCCATCGCGGCCGTATAGCGATTCAGATTGGGCAGGCTTCTTTGCGGCAGGGCGGCGCCGCAGTCATGTGCGTGCCTCGTGTGCTACGAGCGAGTGTCTGACGTGAGGTTCGACGCCGTCTGAACAGCTTTCAACACGGCTTCGACCTGCCCCGCCCCAAACGGTTTGGGCAGCCAGAGTGCACCCGGCACTCCCGTGGTCTCCGCGGGCAAGCCGCTGGCAAACACGACTCGGAGGCCGGGATGCATTGCCTGCGCTCGAAGGCCCAACAGGTCACCGCTCATTCCTGGCAGTTCGATGTCGGTCATCAATACATCGAAAGAAGTCGCCTTCAGCCGTTCAATTGCCGATTCCGCTGAGGTTACGGCGACGGGTCGGTGGCCCAGGTTCTCGATGATCTGGAGCGTCGACCTGCGCGCTTCGTGGTCGTCTTCAACCAGCAGGACGCGAAGCGCCTGTGAATTCTGACGGACGCTGTTGGCCGCGACCGTCCGCGCGCTCGGATGACGGGCTTCGTCCTGAAGCTGCTCGGCGTGCTGCCGATTGCTCAGCATGAACCTGATTTTGCGCGCGAGCTCTTCCCGCGGGTAAGGCTTGCTCAGCAGCGCGACGCCAGGGTCCAGCCGGCCTCCGTGCACGATGGCATTCTCCGTATAGCCAGAAGTGAAAAGCACCTCGATGTGCGGTTGCGCAATCTTGGCACGCCGGGCAAGTTCAGGGCTACGTAACGTGCCTGGCATGACCACGTCGGTGAATAGCAGGTCAATCCGCACGCCGCTTTCAACGACGGCCAACGCGCGTTGGGCGTCTACGGCCTTGAGCACGTGGTAGCCAAGTTCGCAAAGTAGATCGACCACGGTCTCGCGCACCTGCGCGTCGTCTTCGACCACCAATATGGTTTCGTTGCCGCCGACCGAGGACAAGACGGAAATCGGCTCGATGGCAGGTTCGGCCTCTTGCGATCGCGGCAGGTACAGCCGCACGGTCGTGCCATGCCCAACCTCGCTGTAGATCTTCAAATGTCCGCCGCTCTGCTTGATGAACCCGTAGACCATGGACAGGCCGAGCCCCGTGCCGTGGCCTTCGGGCTTCGTCGTGAAAAAGGGCTCGAAGACCTTCTGGACGATGTCGTCGCTCATGCCGCAACCGGTGTCGGACACAGCGATCATCACGTACTGGCCGGGGGTCACTTCTGCGTGGACCGACGCGTAGGC
>Ga0308159_1001026_pt1 | contig 46806 bp, 45 predicted proteins | sample PhyCR1_FD_201040 | JGI IMG/M metagenome (GOLD analysis project Ga0308159, IMG submission 201040) | Phyllosphere microbial communities from UC Gill Tract Community Farm, Albany, California, United States - DLSLC.R1 | ecosystem: Host-associated > Plants > Phyllosphere > Unclassified | place: USA...
GGCGCCAAAGGCCGAGTGGCCGAAGGCGTGGAAGAAGAGGGCGAGTTGTATCGGGCCATCAACGGGGCCGGCAACGATTCGCACATCACCAGTCTGCTGTACGGTGCCGGCGCGCCGCTGACCAACTCGGCCGGTGTGCCATGGACGGCTGCGTATGTCGATACGATCGGTGAACCCACAGCGGATTTCCGCTCGAACATCGCCGCCGAAGCCCGGGCAAAAATCGTCTACGAACGGCTGATGAACGTCACTGACGATCCCGGCGTCAAGGAAGCGCTGGGCTTCCTGATGACCCGCGAAATTGCGCACCAGTTGTCCTTCGAAAAAGCCCTTCATGCGATCCAGCCAAACTTCCCGCAGGGCAAACAACCCGGCATGCCGGAGTTCACCAACGTGTACTTCAACATGTCCCAAGGAGAGGGCAGCACGCGCGGTCCTTGGAACCAGGGCGATGACTGGGAGTTCGTGGAAAGTCCAGAGCCTGCGGTGGATGGCGGCGACGGCAGCGCCAGCGTTCAGCTCAGTGCCGAGGAAGAGGCGCTGCTGCTGGATATGAAAGCGCGAACCATGTCCGACCCGGACAGCACCCCGATCACTGGCGCCGATCTGGGCGCGGGTGTTCAGGGGCAACCCGACGCGTGATGACCGGAACCGCACGCCGCAACGGCGTGCGGTTTTTCAATCGATAAGATCCGAGGTACCGCACATGAATCAGAACTCCGGGGTTTCCAGCAGCGACCTAGCGCAGTCGCTGTCCAGTCGGTTTAACGCAAGCGTCACGTCGTTTGATCGAACCGCGCAGCAGATCACCGAAACGTTGCGCCAATCCGTGCTCGACTCCAGCGGCAAACGCTCTACCGGACGCTAGGAGGCGACATGTCACTCAGCTCATCGTCGACGCCAGCGCCGCAGCGCAACGGGTGGAGCATGGCGTCCAGCGGTGGTTGGCCGGGCGTGTTGTTCTGGGCAACGCTGCTGCTGGTCAGCGGCCTGCTGTTGTTTAGCGGTTACTCCGCGCTGGTCGGCGCAGACAAGGGAAACCTGCGCCTGGCCACCTTGGGTGGCCTGTCAGGATTCGGTGCGACCGCGTTGGGTGCGGTCGTGGCGATTATCCTGCGCGATATCAGCTCACGCACTCAGGACATCATGCTCGGCTTCGCCGCCGGCATGATGCTGGCCGCCAGTTCCTTCTCGCTGATCCTGCCGGGTATCGAGGCCGCGCAAGCGCTGTGTGGCAATCCGTTGCTGGCAGCCTGCGTGGTCGTATGCGGCCTGGCCCTGGGCGTTGGCTTGATGGTCGGTCTTGATCGCTTCGTGCCTCACGAACATCAGCAGATCGGCAGACGCGGGCCCGATGCACAACGCATCAATCGCGTCTGGCTGTTTGTCCTGGCGATCACCCTGCACAACTTGCCGGAGGGCATGGCCATCGGCGTCAGTTTTGCCAATGGCGACATGAAAGTCGGCCTGCCACTGACCACCGCGATTGCCATACAGGACATCCCCGAAGGTCTCGCGGTTGCGCTTGCCTTACGCGTCACCGGGATCTCGGCCTGGCGCGCTGCACTGATCGCGATCGGCTCCGGCTTGATGGAGCCGCTGGGGGCGGTGGTCGGGCTGGGCGTGTCGAGTGGCTTTGCCTTGGGCTATCCGATTGCGCTGGGGCTTGCGGCGGGGGCGATGATTTTTGTGGTGTCGCACGAAGTCATCCCCGAGACCCACCGCAATGGTCACGAGACGCCGGCGACGCTCGGTTTGATGCTGGGCTTCGGCGTGATGATGTTCCTCGATACCGCTTTGGGCTGAACCAATAACACTTCATCCATGAATCGAAAAATGCTTTGAACACCTGCTCGGCAGGGCGAGTCACCTGTAATGAAAGCCACATTGGCGGACACGCTGAACGTCTCGCCCAGAACACTATCCACCCATCAGAAGGAAGTTAGAAATGGCTAGAAAAACTGTTGAAGACCTGTTCATCCATGAGCTGTCCGACGTTTACAGCGCCGAGAAGCAAATCACCAAAGCCTTGCCGCGCCTGGCGCGCGCCGCGACCAATCCGCTGCTTGCCGAAGCCTTCACCTCGCACCTTGAGGAAACCCAGGGCCAGATCGAACGCATCGACCAACTGGTGGAACTGGCCGGGCTGAAACTCAAACGCATGAAGTGCGTAGCCATGGAAGGACTGGTCGAAGAGTCCAAGGAGCTGCTCGACGAAATCGAAAAAGGCGCGGTGCTGGACGCGGCGCTTATCGGTGCGGCGCAGAAAGTCGAGCACTACGAAATCGCCAGCTACGGCACGCTGATCGCGATGGCCAAACACCTGAAACTCGACGATGCCGTCACCTTGCTGCAAGCCACGCTAGCAGAAGAAAAGGGCGCCGATGAAAAGCTGACGAAGATTGCCGAACAGGGCGGTAATCAGGCAGCGACCCTCGAAAAAAAATGAGGGGTTGAAGCGCTCCATATAAAACGCCACGGCGATTAAGCATGCCGTGGCGTTTCAGAGCAACATGGAGGAAAACATCATGCAAACCGAATATCTGTGGATCGCCGCTGCGGTCCTGCTCCTGCTGTTGGACCTTTGGGCACTCAACAGCGTGATGCGCAGCGACAAGCCGTCCGCGACCAAGGCCGGTTGGGCCGCGCTGATCTTCCTCGTGCCGTTGCTGGGCGTGGTCATCTGGGGCGTGTCGGGGCCGCGCGGCATTACCAAAGGGCCTTCGTCGCCGGAGCACAGCAAGGGCTGATCAGGCCCAGACGATCTGCAAAGGTTGAACAGACTTGATGCCTGTAGGAAGCGAAAAGTCCTGAATGATCAGGGCTTTTGCTTACCTACGCTGACAGAGCCGTTGGGCCTGCGCTTTCCCCGCCCGCCGCACACCGACAAGCTGGCAAATTGCCGGATACAGTTCGTCGATTGCGGTTTCGGTGATGAAACTTGCCGCGTATCGGCTGTATAAAAGAATCAGGCATGAACAGTTTTTTGCGTGAAACTCCGGCAAGAATCCATCTTCCCCCCCCGGCTCCAGGACAGCCCCCGTTATGGAGCACAGCCATCATTCCGTCAGACGACTTCAGATTCCGCGCCCACGTCCTTCTGGTCGAACTCGATGCTGCGACCACGCAATTAATGATGTTGGTCGTTGCGGGTGAGATTTCCGGCACGCAGTGGGATGAAGCGCTCTCGCGTCAAAGTGCTGCTTATCTTATAAGGAATGGATTAGCGCTGTAGCGGGCATTTCAATTGATCCCATGCCTGCGCTGGATGGTCGTGCACCGGAGGATCCGCGCGGATCCTGAACCAGCAGAAAAGCGGCGCGGCGGGAAAAGGCGCCGGCGCTGGAATATTCGTCCAGAACGCCGACAGCGAGCATGGTCACTCGACGATGCAGATCCAGCGATGGTTGTAGCGGTACGGCGCCCGCGTGAAGTGAACATCTGAAACCAGTGTCATTCCACGCTCCTGCAGCGCTTCGGTCAGTTGTACGAGTGTCTCTGCCTGGATAGTCATTGCTGTTACCTCGTCAGATTTACTGCGTTCATCTTTCTTGACCGGGTGATCAGGCTGCTAATTCAATATTTCTACTAGGTTGTTGAGGTTGAGAAGGTCTCAGGCCGACAGCTCGGAAAGACGAGCGTTCCTATCAGGACCTTTTGAATAAAGCCGCTCGGATCAGCCATTCGTCCAATGATCGGCACTTGTCGCGACCTGTCTCCTCACACGTTTAAGCACGGATTCCCGTGCACCGATCGGAGAGGCATCATGGAAATCGACGAGAATGCACCAGGCAATCAATCGCAACAGGCAGTGACCCGCTCGACTGACAATGAAACAGGTCATGATCCTCGGCCTGAAGATTCGGCGGTACCGCTTCCGCCGGATGACGAAGCACCCGTTGATGAAGATATGACGGACGTAGCCGCGACAAACTCTGTATCTGCAGAACACCCGGAAGCCGGGAGTGGCGCAAGTGCCCCGTTGTCTGTGACGACTGGCACAACAGATGTCCAGGGCGGCGACGTGAAGGAGCCTCGCGGCATACCCGCCAGCGACCCTGAATCTGGGGCCTGAACGAGTGGATTCCCTTTTGCCCGCCCAGCGCGGGCTTTTTTACTGACGCCTGTTAAGTCTCCCTCTCGCCTCGTCCCAAGCTTTTTTGCCTTCCAGCGTTTTGGCATCCGCGGCATCTCTGGCGTCTTTGTAGCGTTCCATTGCCTCGGGGGAGTCGGCCGCATGGGTTAGCAGTTCGTAAGCGATGACATTGAGTCGATCAGCCTCTTGAAACAGTTCATTACTGCGCCCGGTCGCTGCGTACCAATCGGATATGGTTATGGATCTGGATCTGGATCTGGATCTGGATCTGGATTTCATGTGTCCTCCCATTCGTTTGAGCTGCGCTCTATCGACATGTAGAGCGCTTCCTGCGATGCACTATTTCTCCATTTGCGTCGCTCCGATGTCCTCCCAGGTGACGACAGTAGTGGCCCGCCACTTTACGTCGGTGATTCCAAATCGTTCTGCCATGGGTTTTGTGAACCGCTTGAGAGGAGGGCGTCCGGGTTTGGGTATCGGAGCAATACCCGCGTCGCAGCTCGCCCACTGCCAAGCCTCTGCGTTGTTCATCAGTTTGGTGCGGATGACAAAAGACTTCGGTCTTCCATGGAGCTTGTAATCAATCAAAAAAATATCTACCGAACTCACGAGTTACCGCTCCTTTTTGGCTCATGAGATAGTGATTTTTGCTGTTAGAGAAAATTCAAAGAATCGTGTGACAATTCCAAAATTGATGATTTTGCTCACATTCAATGTAATTTTATCTATACGTGAACTATTCGTTTGTAGAGGTTTTAATTTCCATCATGCAAACGGAGTCGAGCGCATGGAGTTATTGCCGCGCCTGCTCGACAAGTTCGACAGGCCGGAATTACTGATCGCAGGACTGATCGGCGCCGTCGTTGCGAGCTGGTGGGGGATCAGATGGTTGATTGAGCGACTAGCAAGGGCGCCTGGCGGCAGATCAGGGGGCTAATGCCTCTGCCTTGCCATTGCTGCTCAAGCGCAGCGGGTTTGCCGCAGGCAGCAGCACGCCCATCCTGCAGTTCGTGACCTGCGCGACATCGGGCTACTTGGAGGCCCATGGCACCCCTCGGCACCCCAGCGATCTGGAAAGCGGCCACCAGATGGTGCGTTACTTCTTCGCCGGCACCAACCGCCGCTTGGCCGCGGAGTTCATCAGGGATGGGGAAAGGCTGAACGTCGACGCCGATTACTTTGTTGCCGTCAAAGACTCCAATGCAGTGCTGGCTGCGGCATTGGCAGGCCTGGGAGTGCTGCAGCCCCTGCGTTTCATGGCACAGCCACATTTCCAGTCCGGCGCATTAGTGCCTCTGCTCGAAGAATGGTCACTGGGGCCCAACCCCATTTACATCGTCTATTCCCCAAACCGTCACCTCAGCGCGCGCGTACGGGTCTTCGTCGATTGGCTAATCGAATTGTTCGAGTCGAAGGGATTGGGATAAATACCGAATACCGACGTAACACATTCAACGTGGGCGTCAGTTTCTGGCCGAAATCTGTCCATTGAAGACGTCCACATTTTTAGATATGTCGAGGTCGAACCAGTAATGTCAGAAGGGAAGGGGTGCGGAAATGGTCGAATAGATGCGGAAACGATTCATAGAGAGCGTAGCTGATTTCCTGAGTCCCAGAAACGACAAAGCCCTGAATAAACAGAGCTTTTTCGGTAAAAAATATGGCGGAGGCGATGGGATTCCAACTCATGGACCTGTTACAGTAGACGGTTTTCAAGTCCATGTCTAAAACAAGTAATTTCAATGGGTTATGGCCCTAAGTATTCCGCTTTGCTTGTGTGCAAACGTCACTCGGTACGGCCGCTAACGGCAAAAAGCAGACGGTCGTTAACCGTTGCCTCTAACGGTCGGCAGAGTTCGACCAATATCTACCTATGAACAGCGCATACGTTCACATTAATAATGGAGTCATTCCCGAAGTGCAGACGCAGGACCTGCCGAGCAGAATTCGTAGAGATTCGATCGGTCTATCCTTCAAGACTTGACTTCAATTTATCAGGGCGCTGATGTATGAATTCTCTCTGGATCGCACTGGCCATTTTTGGGTGCCTCGTGGCTGCGTCGCTTCTTATGATGCAGTGGTATCCAAAGCTGGCATCCCACCACCGGGATGACGAAACCAACTCCGTAATTCGTTTAGTAGCCAATATTTTTGTGGTTATGACATCGCTGGTCTTTGGCTTGATGATCAACTCTGCCAAAAACACTTTCGAGTCGATTGACGCAAACTTCCATGGTATGCAACCAGCATGATCATATTTGATCGGACACTGCGGGGCTATGGTGATGTGGCGCAAGACACGCGAAATCGTCTTATCACCTACCTTGAGCGCGCTATCGAGACCCCGTATCGGGGAGACGAGGCTCTGCAGCATCGTAACAGCGAGGCGGCTAAATATCTGGATGATATAGGCAAGTCTTTGGCTCTTATAAAGCCTCCGGACCGATACCATGAAACGATGCTTCAGGATATTCGTCAGCAATATCATTCGCTCATCGAGCAACGCTGGAGGATCGACGAGCAGTCAGAGGGCGCGATTCCTGGCCCTCTTATTGGGATGCTTGCTGCCTGGTTGACGCTCATTTTCGCCAGTTTCGGATACCGCGCTCCCCGCAATTCGATGGTGATAGGAATGTTCATCATCTCGTCATTCCTCATTGCGGCTTCCGTTTACCTTGTTTTGGACATGGACGTGCCATTTCATGGTCCCATCCAGATATCCGACGAGCCCCTGCGCAGGGCGCTCGCAGTCATGCAGCTCTAGTGGCAACAAACGCGCTGGCGTTCTGAGTCGTGGCCTCGAGGCGGACCAAGCCGAAGTCCGCTTCCGGCCAATAGCTGCCCTTTGTCTCCGGCAGCAATCGGCCAAAAGCGAACCCTCACGATTGCCCGTTTTCGGCCAATTTCTGCTTTTGACCATCATCAGCTTTGGGTGGTCAGTTGCGCTGAAACCGTCGTACCTGCGTCCGAGCCGAGTAATGCGAAAGCAGACACCTAAACTGCAACGGATGCAGGAATGAGTAACAGTGAATGCCCCAACACAGGCGTCACAGCCACTGCATGACGACCGGCCTCGGGATTACCGGCACATTTTTTGTCAGGCAAGACGGAGATATCAAGCTTTCAACTCTGGGTCTAGGGCGCTAACGTATCGCACCGTTTTCAAGGAGCGTCACCTTATGCCGTACCTCAACCTAGACCGACGCTTCGTTCAACGAACGATGTATGACCAGGAGGAACTGCTGAGGGCGGAAATCTACGATCGGAAGCTGTCGTGGGATGACGTTTTGGCGAAGCGCTTTGCAATCGTCGTTGCGCCGGCCAACTTCGGGAAAACTACTGAGCTCAAAGAACTGGCGAATCGTGAGCGACTGGCTGGGAAACATGCTGTTTTCGTCGAACTTCGCAAGGTGCTAGACCGCAACGACCTTGAAGATGCATTACATCCGTCGGAGGTTGTAGCGTTTAAGGCCTGGCAGCAGGTCTCGAGCGCACCTATTACCTTGCTCATCGACTCTTTGGATGAGGCCACACCTAGCCAACGCCAGGATTTAAATTACGCGCTTAGGAAGGTGCGCCTGGCTTTCCACTGGCCAAACAGCAATGCTCGCTGGTTAATTTCGACTCGTCCCGCCGTACTTTCACTCGATGTCATGGGACAGTTGTCAACCATTCTTGAAGTCCCAATCGAGGTCACCAGTACCGAGGATGACGAACCGGCTAGGCTCGTTGGCAAACATGCAGATGAGCGAGCGACAACAAAAAGCTCAACCACACAGGGTGCCTTGGCAATTTTTTCTATGGCTCCGCTCACCTCAAGACAAGCCGTACTTTACCTGCAGAGTAAACATGGGGTAGGCGATGCAGCCACGCTCCTTGAAATAGCGCAGAAGCGAGGCCTGCCAGGGTTCACAGAAAGTCCAGGTGGGCTTGACGTGATTGCCCACCTGGATCTGGTGAATCGACCGCCAGAGTGTCTTACGGAAGTGTTCTTGCGTGTGGTGCAGGCAGTCGAGACGCAGCAAAGTGGCGATCATAGACTGGCTGAAGCCGGAACACCCTCCGTGCAGGTGGAAGTCGTGCGCAGAATTGCAGCCGCTTCTCTCGTTTGCCAGCTACAAAACGTCGAGATGCCTTCTAGCCAACTGGCCGCGGATGAGACTGTCCTGTCTGCGAGACTGATAGCAGGTTCGCGTCTTCCAGATTCGGCGTTGATCCAACTTCTTAACTCACAACTTTTCATTGATGCCGGTCATCACCAAGTCAAACCCTATCCTGAGGAATTGATTCCGTTTCTGGCGGCGCAGCACTTTGCTTCTCTCGTCCATTCGCCAGAAGATGCCAAACGCCTTATCAATATGTTCTCATGGCATGCCCCTACCGGCGAAAAGGGCGTACTCCGTCGATTGCTGCCAATGTTGGGATGGATCGCAACCTTGAGCAATTACTGCCGCAAGGAGTTATTGCATCAGGATCCGCAAGTGGTCGCCTTTTTCGGAGACCTGCGAAACAGTGGCATCCCGAGAAACGATGCGCACGAGGCTATCAGGCGAAGCATTCATTCGGTGTACACACAAGGTGATCGAATCGGTCGCGATTTCTTCCGACTCACTCCCGAGAATTACTGGCAAGTAGGTGGCGAAAGCAATTTGCCGTTGATCAGTGAGTTGTTCGAGCAATATGGTTCAAATATTCCTGTACGGAGTGCCCTGCTCAATATTGCGACACACAGCCAGTCTGACATTCTCCGCCAACAGGTTCTGAAGACTTGCCAAGGCGACTACGCCCAACTCCTGCAGCAGAGGATGGATCTCTATTATCTACTGGACCTTGGCGTCGACAAGGATCTAAGGGGCTTGGCGGGCGCATTGACAACTCACCGAGACCTCACTGAGGAGCGGGTCTCGACTTCGATTGCCCACCTTGCCTGGACGCATCTCAAAGTTTCGCAGATCGTTACCTTGATTGAACGGCAGCTAACTGAACATACAGGGGGCTACCGCATTGCCTCCACAATCAGCGGACCTGTTTTCGACGCCGCAAATGACTTGCAGGCATACCAGCTAACGCGATCCCTTGTAATCCGACTCGCCCGAATCGGTCGTACCCCCGGGCGCAAAACTCCTGTCTATACCGACATACCAGACCGGAAGCTAGATTTGGTTATTGATCTCCTGTCCTCGCTAATAACGAGGCACGTGACAATCTATGAATCACGTATAGCGCTATTGTGTCTCATCGTGCGACGCTTCTTTCGCGAAGTTTTTTACGGGTCAATCGACCTGTCCAAGTTGCGCGTGGCGTTACAGAAAAATAGCCCTATGCGCCTTGCAGTGCTACGGAAAATTCTAACGTTGGAGCCAGATGACGATCTGCTCAGCGAAGCGCTCTTTGGGCTCGGCAGGATATGTATTCCCACCCTCAAGGATGCAACAGAGCTCGACTCAGAGCAATTGCGCGCAACGATTCAAAAGGTAGAGGCGGCTACTACTAAATCGTCGGCCATACCGTCGCGACCTCATGCCAAAATGAAACGGCAGGGCCGGTTGCGTATAGATAAACGCATGCTGGCGACCCTCCATAAAGAAATTGAGCAAATACGCGACGGCTCCGCTCGGCATTCAATCGCTTTGCTTGCTGGGTGGCTACTTCAGGATCACTCAACGTCTCGATATGGCGAGGTCAGCTTCGATCCGGTGAGGGAGGCCGGCGGAGCCGAACTAGCCGATGCGTTCAAAGCGGGTGTGACAAGACTTTGGCGAGAGCTACCGCCGACGTTTAAGGAGGACGAGCCTCGTTCGGTTTACCACATCACTATTGCCGGTTTGCAGGGGTTGCACTACGACCTTCACGATGGCTCCAATTTACCAGTAATGTCGACTGCCGAAGTAAAGCAGGCAATTCAATACGCCGTCTTTGAGATTAATGGCTACCCACATTGGTTCTGGCCATTGATTGAAGCAAATCAGGAAGTGGCGATCATTAGTTTCAAAAAGCTGGTCGGTCAGGCGGGCATGGGGGCCGTTTCTTACGAGCATGCGGAGGAGTTACTTATTTCCCTGAATGAGACAACAGAACGCATTCGAAGGGAAATAGCACCTGCTGCTTGGAGCTTTCTTACTACACAACCAGTAAATCGCAGCCAAACTACTGAATCGATTCTCAGACTAGTAACTAATGTGTCCGGCGCTACAATTCAAAGTGAGTTCGAAACGCAGGCGTGGAACCGCATACAAGCGGCGTTTGGTTCGCGCACACTCGAAGGTTCAGTAGATGCTGATCACACACGCGACCTCCTAGATACAAAGGAACGAAGTGCTGCTTGGGGAGCCTACTGGTTGATCGGCTATCCGAATTCATTCACATCCCGTCTTGAGCAATGGCTCACTGAGAGCAAATCTCAAGCCCAAGCATTTGTGTTCGAGTTGGCAGCGTACCTCGGCCACGATTTTGGCTCAAGAATGGTTGGGCTTGCGCAAGCATCTGACCATGGAGTTACGGCTCTCGTAGCACTTTACAAATGCACGCTTGAGGTCGTCCCACCTAATGGCGACGCATCCCGTCCTAGTGGTGTTGTGTACTCGCCGGGACGTCGGGATGCTGCTCAGCAGCTACGCGATGCGCTCATCCCCGCTATTGCTGCAGCCAAATCGACCAGGGCATATGAAGCACTTGCTGCCTTGAAAAATGGGGCAACAGACCAGAAGGCAAAATACCTGAGTGGCATACTGTTCGACATGCAAGAGGCTCGATTCACTCGCCCGCCATTGGCGCAGCGCGATTTTGACCAGTTTGATCGTGACTTTAAGCCCGTGGTAAACGGCACACTCGCGCTGGCGCTGGCCGTTGAAGAAGATCTGCTTGCGGTGAAATACAGCATTGAGAAAGGCGAATTCAGCCTGCGCCGCTTCTTCAGTGCACTGAAGTTCTCGCGTATCGATACAGACAAGGAAGGGCTAGCGCTGGAAGCCGACTTCCAGGCCCTACTTGGAAGTGAAATGAACCACCTTGCGGGAACGCGGTATTCGGTCACGAGGGAGCCGGAGACTGCCGAAGCCACGCGCCGTGACGTGTTATGTCGAAAAGGTGCTGACTACGCTTCCATTGAACTCAAGATGTCCATGCGATGGACCGTATCACAGTACTTGGAAGCGCTTGAAGAGCAGTTGGTAGGTCAGTACATGCGCAACTACAACTCAACTACGGGTTTTCTGGTAATAGTGCTGCAGAAGGACAGGAAATGGCGACACCCGACAACCAAGAAGGAACTTAACTTCCAGGCACTGATTAGGCTCTTACAAGCACGGGCCCTCGAATTGGAAGCACTGGATCGCAGTCACATTATTCGAGTGATCGGAATCGACGCAACGCCCCCGAAAAGCTTTCGAGACGCCTGAAGTTGGCAGTGCCGGCCGCAGGGGTTTGGCAGCATGCCTCGGACCTGCGTTCTACCAAGCAATACGCTTCACGCGCGAATAACAGGCGTTGGGCTTGCCCAACCTTGCGTGGTACACGCACACGCTACGAAGAACTAAGACATCGTTAATCTAGCGGACGAAAAATCTGAGAGCTGTCTAACTCTTGCCTGGTCATACAGAGTTTAAAAGCGCCGTCGGATACTTGGGGGACGAGGTCGAGATGCCCTAGAAATAGCGGGACTTCGTTTGTGGGTCCCGGGTTCAACTATGAACATCGATATAGCGGAAAGCGAGTATGCACCCTCGGTTTTCTAGGCAAAAAGCCTCCATCATGGTTAGTAACTCCTGGCCGGTAGCTTTCGCTTGCCTACGTCCGGTTTTGGCCGATAGCGGTCGCTTTTTAGGATCCAATGACGACAGCGATCGCTTGCCGATGTCTGAAGCGGTCGTCGATGTTGGACAGCTCTAGTCCACCAGTAGGCTTACGCTGACAATTGCTTCGACTCTTTGGGCTCGAAAGAGCGCCGTACGAGTCATTATGGGTGAAAAAGTATTTGAGCCGTTCGACTTACTCCGTAGGCATCAAGATTCGCGCTTCCACTCCAATTTCTTGAAGGAGAAAGAGTAGCCCTCCGCCTTCGATGAGCTCGATCGGTTTGTCTTTAGCAAATTCAAATGCATCTGGACCATAACCGCTAGTTGTAACCAAAATCCCCTTATTGGCACCTTCATTCATCATCGTTCCGTAGAGGTCACGAACTGCTGAGACGCCGACGGTGTGTTTATACCGCTTTGCTTGGATAACCACCTTTCCACCTAAAATCGGACGAGGGTCGTACGCAATACAATCGACTCCTCCATCGCGGGAGGATCTAGTAAGTTTTGACTCCAATCCCATTTTTCCAAACAAATTCGCTACGAGCGCTTCAAACTCATAGGGGTTCAAATCCATAAGATTTGTGGCTGAACTGAGTTGAGACGCAAGATCTTGTTGATCAACAAAGCGCTTGTCGACCATGTTGAATTCAATTATTGGTCTGATCGGTTGTGCCTCGCTAGGTGACCGCGAAACATGCGCACCGAGATTTTTAAGGCAAACGGAACGATCAACGCGTGCAAGATCGATTTTCGTAAACGTTTCACGGGTAGCTCGTACTGATACGAGATGTGGCTGCACACCAAGTCCGGTCGCAGGATCGATAGTATTTACGTAGCCGTTGAAACAACATACCTCTATAAACTCTCCCTGGTCTGCCTCATAAAGCTCATGGATACACCTGAGTGCAATACTTGCGACTAGATCGGCATATAAAGATTTGATTTCTGCGGGTTTGCGTTGCTTAGTAGTGACCTCGTCCTTTGACTTTACGTAGCGGTACTCTGCAACTTCAGGAATTATCTCCGATGTAGGCAGCTCATATTCGACTACAAGTTGTTTTGATTCAGGCACGAAGGCCAAAGAAAAATTCTGCGGAAATCCTTCTGGATAATCAGATTTTTCAAGAACTATGCTGCAATAAGCAATAATCGACTCCGGGTCTCCTTCATAGTAGGAGTAACGGAACGCATCGACTTCGGAGTCGCGGAGTGCCTTTTTTTCAAGAAGCGCGGACACACCGTCGTCATAGATATTCCGCGCGTGTTCCAGCGCTTCCAGACGCTGGATATTCTGAGCTTTACATTCTTCTTCACTTGCGTTGAATTGTTCTAATGCGACCCTCAGCTTATCAGCATGTTGGGCTTTGAATTTTGGTATAAACGAAAGATACCAAGGCAACGGAGCAACCTTCGAGGTGAAGAACTCCTGTGAAGGTCCCTCGACAGTAGTAGTCAACGCTTTCGCTGGAGTAAAGGGGGGCGGGTTGTCAGTGATTCGAAGGGAGTCGAATGTAACAGTATCATCCACCATCAATGCTGCCGACAAAATGGATTGCAATCCTTCTATCCAAAATAGAATGGTTGCATTTCCGTCGCGGACTTCCTGCTCGCGAAACTCCAAGTAATTTTGTTTTGCAGCTCGCTCAGATTCGCGATCATATCGAACCCGTTCACGCTCGCGAATCGCATGCGCTCTGAGCTGCTGGCGTTCAGCACGATCAGCTGCACGGGCAACTGCACGGCGCTCTGACTCATTCAGCCTTTGCTGTTTCGCTGTCTCCCGGGCAATCGCTCGGATTACTTTCTCGAATCCACTTCGCTTTGCCATAAATGCCGCCTCCTTACTAGTGGCATGATGGTATCAAAAGATAATCCTCGCTGAATACGGAGTTGGACGTTTCGGGTTGCGTACCAAAAATCAATTTTTCAGTTTGAGGTGACCGCTTTTGGCCGACAGCGATCGCTAGCAGATGTCCGCTTCTGGCCGGTAGCGGTCGTTAGCCAACGTCCGTTTCTGACCGATTGCTGCCCGCAAAGACGATGTTAGGACTGCCGTATCCGCATAATTGCATCTGTGATCGCTTTTGCATTTGTATCTAAGGTCTCCATAGCCATCACAGCGTTATCTGCAACCACTGCCACTCCATTGGCTGCAAGCCAAACGGCGATCTCCTCGATTGCCGCGGCCAGTGCATGCTGGTTGTGCAGGAGCAATGTCAGGGCGTCCGCAGTGGCGATATTGCAAGCCGAGCTACTTGGCATGCTGTCCATCCTGGAAATTAGAGGTTTGCAAAGCCTAGCTCATGCGGCGGCTGGAAAATGGTTTAGATACGCATCATCGGAGCCTGCAGCGGCTTTCGCCCCAAAGCGGACGTCGCGGGCGAGCTTCTGAGAATGGTCGCTAGACGATTTACGCGGCAAAAGTAAGCACTCTTGCCTCTTGAGTCTCTGCTATGAACGCATTGACCTGCTCTTGCGGATGCGGGGAAAGTTTTGGGTATTCATCTGCAAGATATTCGATGACAGTATCTTCTTCCCAAGGGCCGAGCGAAGTCATGTAGTCAGGGTACTGATTTTGAATTTCTTCCCATGATTGGTATGGATGCTTGGAGAGCAACACGACTGTTCGGGTGTAGATAATATGAATCTGCACGAATCTATTTCCGTATGTTGACGTCTGGGACACCGCCAGACGAGTGTAAATCCTTTTCAAGATTGCCTTCCTGTTGGCAGCTTCTGCCTGAAGAAAAGTGTTGGGGCTGGACGTCCGCTTCTGGCCGAACGCCGACGTTGCCAAGGTGTCCCGATGAATTTCGATAGTCGCTAGGGGGCTGGAGTTCTAATCTCTCCTTTACCGCCATATTCAGTAAACACAACCCCCCTGATTTTCCTGAAGAAAATCGGTGGTTTGTGGTTTTTGGCGCCCGGCCATATGGAACTCAGATGGGACTGGGGCGCTATTTTGGTGCGGAAGATGGGACTATGAGTGTGTATCTCGGGCCCTCACTGCGGGCGCATGAGCTAGGCTTTGCGAACACCTCATTTCCAGGATGGATCGCATGCCTGATAACTCTGCCTCCAACATCGCCACTGCTGATGCGCTGACGTTGCTACTGCATAACCAGCATGCTCTCTGTGCAGCGATCGAAGAGATCACTCAGTGGATCTCGGGGAATGGCGCAGACGATGTTGCCGACAACGCCGTCGTGGCCCTGGAAACACTGGATAGAAATACACAAGCATTAACAGATGCGATCCTGCGAATACGGCAGTCTTAGGGGGCGCCCCGCTAGGCAGCAATTGGCCAAAAACAGTCAGTGGACGCCCTGGTGGCGGAACAGTAGCTTGTCACTGGAAATGCTCGACGAGAGATCTCGTTGCTATATTGCGTTTTTCTTCGATCCACCCCGCGTTTTTCGCGAGCACTTAATAATTCACAAGAGCTTACTTAACGACAGTGTATTCAATGCGACAGCCTGTCGCCAAAAAATAGTTCGGCACAATAGAGGAGTTAGCGAAGATGACACGGAAAATCCCGGCCGAACCATCAGAAGAGCAGTTCCACCGGATAGTGTTCTCGATATGGGACTTTCAACAGGCTCTCTCCGCGCTAACCTTCCTCGAAGAGGAGTGCGATTTAACGCAAAAGTATTCGAGAGTGGAGCTTCGCCGGTTCAAATGCTACGAGACGCAGTCTATCATTTCGTTTGCTCGGCCTTTCGTCGCATCTAGGTCGGGCATACAGCTGAGTGCCAAAAGGGTCGGTGTCAACCTCACCTCGGAAGAAAGGAGGCACAGTAATGAAATTCTTCTCCTGAGGAATAAGATAGTTGCTCATTCAGACACAGAAGAGATGCACTACAAGGTCCAGACACTTGAATTTGGTGGGCCAAATTCTATTAAAGCACCTGTGTTCATCTTTGACGAAGGTCTATTGCTCAACGAAAAGCAAAGGAGGGATTTTGAATCTCTTCTTCGCAAGCTGATTCACGGACTCCATGAGTTTGCCTTCCAGTTGTGCAAATCTAACCCTGATCGCTTTGAGTTTTATAAGGTTCCCATTTCGGGGCTGAACCAAGATGTCTAGTTCACGCCGGTCCAAGAAACGCGCTGCAGGCGATAGCGCCGCGTAGTTAAGTTTTGTCGTCACATTTCAATGAGTATATGAAATGAGCAGCAATTTCGCGTGGGCGGCAGCGGCGTCCGCTGGGTGCCGGTGCGCTCACGACGTGAGTCGCGACGCACCTGGGTAGCCTGACCGCCGTAGGGCGTTTCGCTGAAGGGGTGGGCTTGAGTGGATTCAGTGTCGAGCTGCAACCGGTCACAGCTTCAAGGCCATATCTACAGACCTGCGTCCTATCCAGCAACCGGCATATCGCAAGCTTGCAGGACTAAAGCTGATACCAATTTTGATACCATCAACTGCTAGAAGGCGTATTCTAATGCGATCTCGTGCGCGCTAACTGATTGATTTAATTGCGCTTTTTGCCGCATCGCGATGCATCTAAGATCGCATCGTGATGTTAGCTGTGGAGATCAATTGCTTTACCTATCAATGGGTTGCGAGCCGCACATTTGGCGCTTGGGCCATTTCTGGGGCATTTTGGAGCGTTTTCTTCCCTACCCGGTCAGTGTTGGCGGTAGCCAGCAGGCGAGGGGTGAGAGCAGCAACCGGACACGGCGTCCAGGCTGTTGGGCATTAAAGGCGGGATTCATGCCAGACATTGCGCGCATTGTCGCATAAGTCATGCGGCAGTTGTATGGCGGACGCTGACGAACCGGCAGACTGCCTGCATCGGGAAGCGTCAAATGCGCGTTCATGCAGCGGTCTATCGAATTCATGAGTGTCGATGCGGGCTTCCAACAATCATGGGAGGAACTAAAACGCCTGATATCGTCTACATTTCATCAAGGAATTTCTGATGAGAGGACGGTCATGTTTAAAAAACGCTTACTGGTTGCGTCTGTTACTTGTCTGGCCTTGGCGGTGAGCTCTGTAACGGCACTGGCCGATCCGGGAAATGGCAATGGTAACGGCAAAGGGAACGGCAAGGGCGGCCCGCAGAACAGTCAGGGACATGGCAACCAAGGGGGCAAAAACAAAGGATCCAGTTCGGGCAACTGGGACCATGCACCCGTGGTCGATCGAAGCGGTGTGCTGAGCGTACTCAACGGTTACCGGGACTACTGGAGCCCGGGTCCGGCGTTGCCTCCCGGTATTCAAAAGAATCTGGCGCGCGGCAAACCGCTGCCGCCGGGCATCGCCAAAAAACTGGATGGACGTCTGGCGGGGCGACTGCCTCATTACGACGGATATGAGTGGCAGCAGGCGGGCACCGATTTGATCCTGGTGGCGATTGCGAGCGGGCTCATCTACGAAGTGCTGAATGGCGCTTTCGATTAGTTTGATGGCAGGTCAATGAAACTGACTTTTGAATCCGTTCGCCTAAAGTAAAAGCAATACATTCTCACCCACTTTATATATGAGGCGATTGGCTTCCGCTGATCGCTTGTGGGTGAACCAGATCTAAATGAATGCATCTCAGATGACAGTAAAACCAACCCCAGTGGATGCCGTCATGCGTTTTAAAAAGAAAAATCTGGTTGCCGTTATGTCCTGCGTAATGATGTTTGCGGCTGCGCCATTACTGCCTGCTCAACTGTCCATCATGGCCTCTGCCCACGCCAAGGATGGTGGTGGTGGTGGTGGTGGTGGTGGTGGTGGTGGTGGTGGTGGTGGTGGTGGTGGCGCCGGTGGCGCTGGCGGGGGAGGCAGTCACGGCGGCGGTGCCGGCAGCGCTGGCCATAGCGGCGACAGTGCCGGGCACTCAGGCAGCGTCTCCAGCAAAGGCCGCGCTGAAGGCCAGGAAACGGATCATGACGGCAGGGCCGTACGGGATCATGGCGTCAGTGGTCAACATATTGGACGCGACCACAATACCAACCGTGGGCACGGCGTGGCCACTTCAGGTGTAGCGCATTCGAAGGACACCAAGGGGTTGTCGAAAGCCACGGCGATCTCCGCGACGACGCCAGGCGATCACAATACCAAGGGATTGAGCAAGGCGAGCCTTTCCACCGATAAATAAGCCCTTACTCGTAACCCGTCAGGTCTCATGCTCGGTTGAGCTCCAAACCTGGCGGGTTTCGCTTCACCCTTTCAAACTCATTTCTCATGGCCCGCGGACCATTTTCAAGTCAGGTGCGAATTGCATCGTGCTTGGTACGCAGCGGCTGAAGCGTACACGTCAAAGCTCAGCGCAACCGCTGCGGCGCTTCCCGGAAAAACCTCTGTTTTGCTCTGCGTCAGCACTCATGCGCCTGCACGAGCGTACTGTCGCGCCTGCCGTTTGCCAGATTCAGCCGACAGTTTTTCACAGATCAGGTTCACCCTTGGTTACAAAGTATGGCTAAAATGCCATCCGATTACCCAATAGCCGCTCACGGCACGGGCTCAAGGAAGTGCCACCGGGACAGTATTTGTATTCATGCCACTGCATCAGACCCTGGGCCTTTGGCCGGCAGGCGCGCAGTTTGTTCACTTTAGACGTGTGACGATTTCCGTGAAACTCATCATTGCCGCTATTTATGTCATTTCCATTGCATACGTTCACCTTCGTGGTCGTGTGCGTCACAAACTGGGCCGTCAGTTGAGCGACCACTCGACGTTTCTGGCGCCGATCAACTGCTTTCTGTACCTGTTTTCAAAGAAACCAAACAAGCCCTATCTCGATCCTTCCGAGTTTCCCGACCTGAGCCCGTTGCAGGCGCATTGGGAAGAAATTCGCCAGGAAGGGCAGGACCTGCTGCGTGCCGGTGAGATCAAGCGCTCGAATCAGTACGACGATGTGGGTTTCAACTCATTCTTCAAAAGTGGCTGGAAGCGTTTCTACCTCAAGTGGTACGGCGAGAGTCATCCGTCGGCGATGAAACTGTGCCCGCGCACTACCGAACTGGTGCAGAGCATCGGTTCGATCAAGGCCGCGATGTTTGCCGAACTGCCACCGGGTTCGAAACTGGTTCGTCACCGTGACCCGTATGCGGGCTCCTATCGCTACCACTTGGGCCTGGATACGCCGAACGATGCGGGTTGCTACATCAACGTCGACGGTGAAAGCTACCACTGGCGCGACGGTGAAGCGGTGATGTTCGATGAGACTTACATCCACTACGCCGAAAACACCACCGACAAAAACCGCATCATCCTGTTCTGCGACATCGAGCGTCCGATGAAATATCGCTGGGCGGCCGCGTTCAACAGATGGTTCAGTCGCACCGTGATGTCCGCTGCTGGTGCGCCGAACGATGCCGGCGACCGCACTGGCGGGATCAACCGTCTGTTTACCAAGATCTACAAAGTGCGACTGCGTGGCAAAGAGCTGAAAAAGCGCAATCGCGCGCGTTACTACCTGGAAAAATGGGCGATCTTTGGCGGTTTGCTGGCGATCTTCATTCTGATCTGACTGGTGTGTCGCACCTGTTTGTCATTGCCGAAGACTGGTGTCCACAGGGGCATTGCAAACCGTGGGCGCCAGCCTGCTGGCGATGACTGTCTCAAAAGCAACCTGTCAGTTACCTGACAGGCGTTGAATATTCATTCCCCAGAGGCTTTTTTGGTTTTCCTTGCCGGCGTGGACTTCGTGGGTTTCTCCGGTTTAGCCTTGGACTTGGCCGGCGCTTTCCCACCCAGACTGCGTTTAAGCAGCTCGGTCAAGTCGATCACATCCGCAGACTTGCGCTCCTCTTCGCCACCCACGGTTTCGACATCTTCGATCTTGCCTTCGTGGGCCTTTTTCTCGACCAGGGCCATGATCTTGTCCTCAAACTCGTCCTTGTAGTCCTCCGGGCTCCAGTCGCCGCTCATGTCCTGTACCAGACGTTTAGCCATGTCCAACTCGCCCTTGGCCAGTTGCGGCTTGGTCACCTCGCTGCCCAGTTCCAGTTCGTCGAGGCCGCGCACCTCCTGCGGCCAGCGCAGTTTCACCAGCACCAGCGCCGATTCCAGCGGCATCAGCGCCGCCAGATATTGGCGAGTGTGCAGGACGACGCGGGCGAGGGCGACCTTGTTGGTTTTGCTCAATGTTTCGCGCAGCAGGGCATAGACCTTGCCGCCGCGTTTGTCCGGGGCCAGGTAATAAGGCGTGTCGATGTTCTGCAGTGGAATCTGCTCGGCATCGACGAAGGAGAAAATGTCGATGGTCTGCGTGGACACCGGGTGCGCCGAGCGGATTTCTTCCTCGCTGAGCACCACATAGCGGCCCTTCTCATAGGCCACACCTTTGACGATGTGCTCTTTGGTGACTTCCTTGCCAGTGACCTTGTTTACCCGTTTATAACCCACCGGATCCATGCTGCGGCTGTCGAGCCAGTCAAAGTCGACGCCGTGCGAAGACGTTGCCGACACCAGCGCAACGGGGATATGCACCAGTCCGAAACTGATTGCGCCTTTCCAGATTGCCCGAGCCATGGTGAGTCCTCCGCGAATGATGTTCAGGTGACCTGCAGCCGGCGGCGAAAGTTTCCAGCGTTTGCCGGAGACAGCAGTGCTGTCGGTCAAGCCGTGTTACATCTTGTTTAAGGGCGATGGGTTAACAAATCCGAACCCGGGGCGTAGCGTGGACTCGAAGGCTCTATCACCTGTGCATCGAGAGGCCATCCCATGAACCGAATATTGCCCGGCATCATCGTTCTGCTCCTTGGGGCAGGTCTTGCGCATGCCGAGGTCACGGCACCGTCCGCGCCGTTGTTGCTGGCACAAAGTCCCACCGGCAACAGCAACAATCCCTACAACAGCCCGATTCGCCGCGCCAATCCCAACAGCATGCAGGGCACCCAGCCCAGTACGCCGGTGATTCGCGGGCCGAATACAGTGCCGGTGCCCAGCACGCCCACCGTTGGCAATGGCGGCATCGGCAATGGTCAGCAGCAACGCTCGGTACCGAGTACACCACCCAGATTCATTCCCAACCCACCGCCGCGTGATGGAGACAGCAACCGTTGAACATCAGGCCTGAGCGCCTGTCAGCCTTCGAAACGAACAAAAGGAATCGTGCATGTTGCGTAAAACCTTTCTAGCCACGCTGTGCGCCGGCACGTTGCTCAGCGCGCCCGCCTTCGCCGCGCCCCCCAAAGCGCTGCAGAGCGAGCAGGGCGCCCTTGAAGTCACCACGATTACTCAAGGCCTGGAGCATCCGTGGGCGCTGGCGTTTCTGCCGGATCGTCAGGGCATGCTGGTAACCGAGCGGCCGGGCAACCTGCGGGTGATTACCGCTGATGGCAAGCGTTCCGAGCCCATCAGCGGCGTGCCCAAGGTCTGGGCCAAGGGCCAGGGTGGCTTGCTCGATGTAGTGCTGTCGCCGGACTTCCGGCAGGACCGATTGGTCTACCTGTCCTACGCCGAGGGCGGTGGCGCCGGAGACAAGGCCGGGACGGTGGTGGGGCGAGGCCGGCTGTCGGACGATTTGAAGACGATCAGCGATTTCAAGGTGGTTTTCCGTCAGGAGCCGAAGCTCTCGACCGGTAACCATTTCGGTTCACGTCTGGTGTTCGACCGCGATGGCTATCTGTTCATCACCCTCGGCGAAAACAATGATCGGCCGACCGCGCAGGATCTCGACAAACTGCAGGGCAAGGTCGTGCGGATTTTCCCCGATGGCAAGGTGCCGGACGACAATCCGTTCGTGGGCCAGTCCGGCGTACGTCCGGAAATCTGGTCCTACGGCCACCGCAACCCGCAGGGCGCGGCGCTCAATCCGTGGAACGGCACACTCTGGGAGAACGAACACGGACCCCGAGGCGGCGATGAGGTGAACATCATCGAGCGCGGCAAAAACTACGGCTGGCCGCTGGCGACCCACGGTATCAACTATTCTCTGCAACCGATTCCCGAAGCCAAGGGCAAAAGTGTCGAAGGTGCGGTTGACCCGCACCACGTCTGGGAGAAGTCGCCGGGTGTTTCCGGCATGGCGTTCTATGACGCTGATCGTTTCAAGCCGTGGCAGCAGAATTTGTTCATCGGCGCGCTGGTCAGTCAGGAGCTGATCCGCTTGCAGTTCGATGGGGACAAAGTGGTGCACGAGGAACGGCTATTGGGCGAGCTTAAACAGCGGATTCGTGATGTGCGGCAGGGGCCGGATGGCTATCTGTACGTGCTGACGGATGAGCAGGACGGTGCGCTGTACAAGATTGGCCTGAAGTGACCTCACTTCAATTTTTCACGGATGTCCTGTGGCGAGGGCGCTTGCTCCCGCTGGGTTGCGCAGCAGCCCCAAGACCTTGTGAGCGCTACGCACTCATGCGGTAGCAAGCTCCCTCGCCACAAAAAAAACCTCTAGGGCCTGACAATAGTTGGCACAGCGCGGGCATACACAACCACCGCCGCCCGTAATTTCCCACGCCCAAAGCGACTCATCTTCTCAAACTCGCCATGGCTGACCGGCACATGCTGGCAGTCCATCGGTTGACGATGCTGGCTGTGGTCGACATCCGGATCGTGCAGATACACAAAGTCTTCATCGCAATCGGTGACCACCACCCAATGCGGTGACTTGGAACGGGTCAGGCGATAGCTGCTGATCAGCACCAGAGGCTGTCCGCCAGCCTGCAGCAGGCGCGGTAAATCCAGATGGTTGCCAATTTTGCGCTCGATATCGGTCTCGTGCATTTGTGCGCTGAACTCCTCATGCACCAGGCGCATGACGTCTTTTTTATGCTCATCGCGCACACCATCGAGAAACAATGGCCCGGCCATGCTGAGCTGCAAACGCACTTGGAAACCTCGACGCCAAGCGGCCAGTGCCAGGCCTTGAGGACTGCAGCCACCATGGCCGGAGGTCATGAACACCGTGGTCGCCTCACGCCAGATCTGCAATTCTTCGCGCCGCTCCAGTGAGCGCGCCGACTGCAATGCGCCCATGGCCATCAATAGACAGGCCGGGCCACAAGTGAAATCGGTGGTTTGCGGGTAATAGGGCACCTTGATGTTGCGCGAATCACGGTGCTGAACAATGCGCTTTTCCAGGCGCAGCGCATCGGCATGGTCTTCGTAGTAATCGTGAATCAGCGCAAAGCGCCGATAGCCGTTGCGCTCGTAAAGCGCGATGGCGCCGGGGTTGTCGATTCGCACCTCAAGACGCAGGTACGCGCAGTCATGCTCGACGGCACAGGCCTCGATACGTTGCAGCAATTGTTTTCCCAGCCCAGTACCGCGCGCTTCGCCGGCAATGGCGATGGAATACAGGCGCGCCAGTGATGTGCCGCGATGAAACAGCACCAGGGCGTAGCCGAGCAATTGACCGTCAAGTTCGGCGACCAGCAGTTGCGCATGGGCGCGGGTGATCATCCATTGAAAGCTGCGGCTGGTGAGCCGGTCGCTGGTGAAACATTGCATTTCCAAGGCCAGCAGCGCTGGCAGATCTTCAACTACCGCCAAACGGAAAACAGCATTCATATGACCACCGTAAAAGTTGCGTAACGAAACGGGACTTTCGAAAAACTTCGTGCTTAATAGAAATGGTCTTGTTCTCCAACGGATCAATCTCTATGTCAGCGGTACAGGGTCATTGGCGCGAAGTATCCGAGCAAAGTTTGTCGGCGGCAACTTTTTTAAATCCAGCCATCAGAACTTCCAGTCAAGTGTTGATCATCGTCGAACGCAAGGAAGATTGGGCCTCGTACTTCCCCAGCGAGGACATCGTCACCGCTCAGGAATACCTCGAGCAAACCCGTGACAACGAGCCGGGCAAGCGGGTGCAGGTGATCAATCTGTGCCGCAGCTACAAGTATCTGGGGCACGGTTACTACTGCTCGCTGCTGGCAGAAGCCCGCGGCCACAAGGTGATTCCATCGGTGCGCACCATCAGCGAACTGACGAAAAAATCGCTTTACGGTCTGGCACTGGACGATCTCGATAAAAATCTGGAAAAAGCCCTCACGCATCATCTGTACAGCGATACCGAAGGTTTCACCCTGACGCTTTACTTCGGCAAAACGCATATCGAGCCGCTGCAGGATCTGGCTCGACAATTGTTTGAAGTGTTTCCGTGCCCGATTCTGTTAGTTGAGTTTCGGCGAACTAACGGTTGGCACATCGAAGGCATTAAGTCCGGTGCCCTGCACAAGTTGCGCGACGATCAGGAAGATCAGTTCGCCAATGCGCTGGACGGTTTCAGTCGTAAAGTCTGGCGGGCGCCACGCTCGCCGCAAGTGGCGCGTTACGACCTGGCGATCCTCCACGATCCGCAGGAGGCCTTGCCGCCATCCAACGCCAAGGCACTGGAGAATTTCGTCCGGGTCGGCAAGCGCATGGGCATCGACGTCGAGCTGATCGAGCGCAAGGACTATGCGCGGATCGCTGAGTACGACGGCTTGTTGATTCGCGAGACCACCAGCGTCGACAACCACACCTATCGCTTTGCCAAGAAGGCTGAAAGCGAAGGCCTGGTGGTGATGGACGACCCCACGTCGATCCTGCGCTGTACCAACAAGGTCTACCTGACCGACCTGCTCAACAGTCATCAATTGGGCATGCCCGCCACGGAAATTCTCTACAAGGAACGACCGGAAGATTTCGAACGGGTCGGTGAACGCCTCGGTTTTCCGCTGGTGTTGAAGATCCCCGACGGCTGTTTTTCTCGCGGAGTGATCAAAGTCGAAAGCCAGCAGGCGCTGCTGGAGGCCACCGCCGAACTGTTCGAACACTCGGTGTTGCTGCTGGCTCAGGAGTTTTTCTACACCGAGTACGACTGGCGCATCGGCGTGCTCAACCGCAAACCGATCTTCGCCTGCCAGTACTTCATGTCCAAGGGCCACTGGCAAATCTACAACCACAAAGCCAAGGGCCAGGACGTCAACGGCGAGTGTCGCACCCTGGCCGTTCACGAGGCGCCGCGAGCGGTGGTGGAACTGGCGGTGAAGACCGCCAACCTGATCGGCGATGGCCTCTACGGCGTGGACCTGAAACAGGCCGGCGACAAAGTGGTGGTGATCGAGGTCAACGACAACCCGAACCTCGACGCCGGTATCGAAGACGCCTGCTTGCAGGACGATCTGTATTCACTGGTGCTGGAGGAGTTCGTGCGACGGCTGGAACTCAAACGTCGCGGCCAGGCCTGGTGACGCGCCGATGATCAGCAGCTTCGCACTGACTCATGGCGCGTTGCAGCGGGTCGAGCGGCTGGACGCCGAGGTGATGCTGTTCAGCAATCCCGATGCGGCCGAGCGTGACTTGCTCCACAGCCACTACAAGGTCGACGAACACGCGTTGGCCTCGGCGCTGGACCCGGACGAAGTTTCGCGAATCGAGTTTCACCCCGACCACTTGTTCCTGATCTGGAAACGCCCGGAAAACTATTCCGGCGGTGGCAGCCTGGCGTTTGAGGTGTCGTCCTGCGGCCTGCTTTTTGCGCCCGGTCAATTGCTGGTGATCGCCACCGACGACACGCCGCTGCACGGCATCGGCACGCGCCAGCCGCTCAATGCGCCGCTGGATGTGTTGCTTGATTTGCTGTTCAACAACATCCATCACTACCTCGGCCATCTGAAGGTGATCAAACTGGTGGCCCGCGAGCTTCAACAGAAATTCAACGCCTCGATGCAGAACCAGCATCTGGTGCAGATGTTCAACCTCAGCGAAAGCCTGATCTATTACATCAATGCCTTGCACAGCAACGGCGCAGTGCTGACGCGGCTGCGTAATCACGCGGAAAAACAGCATTTCGGCAGTGAAGCGATCGGGCTGATCGACGACCTGATCATCGAGAATAACCAGTGTTACAAGCAGGCGGAGATCTACTCCACGGTGTTCTCGGGGCTGATCGATGCGCGCGGCAACTTGATGAATAACAGCATGAACAACTTGCTGCGCAAGTTGACGTTGATCAACGTGGTGTTTCTGCCGTTGAACCTGATTGCGAGCATTGGCGGGATGTCGGAATTCAGCATGATGACGGCGGGTACGCCGTGGTGGATTTCCTACCCGGTGTTTCTGCTGGTGATGTTGTTGGGGGCTGGGGGGATGTTGTTCGGGTTGCGGCGGTTGGCCAAGTGATCTGTGGTGACTTGGCCGACGCCATCGCTGGCGAGCCAGCTCCCACAGGTTTTTTTGGGGGGGGGGCGCGAACCTTGCAGGCAACTTCAATCTCCGTGGGAGCTGGCTTGCCAGCGATAGCTATTTCAGCAGCAAAAATCCGGCTTAGCTCGCTTGAGCCGTCTCAGCGGACTTCCTCTGCTCCTGAACGCGACGCACCACCAGATACAGCAGCGGCCCGATCGACACAAACACCGCCGTCAGCAACAGATACGGCACCACCGACCAGACCGACATCCCCCGCGCCCGGGCATCCTTGACCATCCATACCCCGGCCAGCGTCGCCAGCAGATACAGATCAATCACCACCTGCGCCGTATCCGGACGCGACATCAGGCTGATGCCGAAGTCGATCAACGACTGTTCGGCCTGGAGCATCACCGATACGGTGTAGCCGGTGAACGCAATCAACGCAGTGAGGGGCAGGGCGACAGACATCATGCATTCCTTCCTTGGGTGATGAGCAGAATCGCCAGCCTACCTTGGCATCCGCAAATAAGCCATTGACTCGCCGGTCGCCGCCGGGCTAATTTCAGGCCCATGACTTCCACCGTATTGCGCTGCCAGCCAAGCATTATTACCGCCATTCCTCATTTGGCGGGCTAGCTCACGACTGCAGCACCCAACCCGCCCTAGAGGCGGGTTTTCATTTTCTGTCTCCTGGGTTTTAACAACGATGGCTCCCTGTAGGGGCTGCCGAAGGCTGCGATCTTTTGATCTTGCTTTTGATTTGAGAAAGACAAAGTCAAAAGATCGCAGCCTCCGGCAGCTCCTACACAGAGCGCCCGGAGATGACGATGAAATACAGCCCCGACCAGCAAACCCTGCTTGAACAGTACGTGAAAAAGATCCTCGCCGCGCCGGTCTACGACATCGCCGTGCGTACGCCGTTGCAAGCGGCACCGGCGCTGTCCGAGGCGCTGGGCAACCGGATCCTGCTCAAGCGCGAGGACCTGCAACCGACGTTCTCCTTCAAGATCCGTGGCGCTTACAACAAGCTGGTGCATTTGAGCGATGCGCAGAAAGCACGCGGGGTGATCACCGCTTCGGCGGGCAACCATGCGCAGGGCGTAGCGCTGGCGGCGCGGGAACTGGGAATCGCGGCGACCATCGTAATGCCCTCGACCACGCCTGAACTCAAGGTGCTCGGCGTGCGAAGTCGTGGCGCCGAGGCGCTGCTGCATGGCGAGAGTTTTCCGTTTGCCCTGGCCCATGCGCTGCAACTGGCCGAGCAGACCGGGCGCACCTTCGTCTCGCCGTTTGACGACCCGGAGGTGATCGCCGGCCAGGGCACGGTGGCCATGGAAATCCTCCGTCAGCATCAGGGGCCGCTGGATGCGATCTTCGTCCCTGTGGGCGGTGGCGGCCTGATCGCCGGCATCGCGGCGTACGTCAAATACCTGCGGCCGGAGGTACGGATCATCGGTGTCGAATCGGAGCACTCGGCCTGCCTTAAGGCGGCGTTGCAAGCGGATGCGCGGGTGGTGCTGCCCAGTGTCGGAACGTTCGCCGATGGCGTGGCGGTGGCGCAGATCGGCGCTTATGGTTTTGAGGTGTGCCGGTTTTGCGTGGACGAGGTGGTCACCGTCAGCAATGACGAGCTGTGCGCAGCGATCAAGAATATCTACGACGATACCCGCTCGATCACCGAGCCTTCCGGAGCATTGGCGGTGGCCGGCATCAAGCAATACGTGGCGCGCAGCGGTGTTCGCGAGCAGACCTTCGTCGCGGTCGACTCCGGCGCCAACATCAACTTCGACAGCCTGCGCCACGTCGCCGAGCGCGCCGCGATGTGCGGCGTCCCGGCGTGATTACACTCAGGGCAGCAACGGGCGCAGGAAACTGCGCTCGTAGCTGACGATGAATTTCTTCTGCACCAGCGATTCCACCAGCGCTGTGCTTTCCGGGTCGGTCAGCGCGATGTGCCGGTAGCTTTCGTAATCGGCCAGCGAAGGAAAGCTGAACAGGCAATAAGCGATATTGCTCGCGCCCTCGGAGGGCAGGAAATAACCGTGATGAGTGCCGCCCAAGCGCTCGACGATGCCCAGCCAGGCCTTGGCATAGGCTTCGAATTCGGTCAGTTGGTACGGATCGATCACGTATCGCACATGGCAAGTAATCAAGGTTGGTGCTCCCTGTTCAGGTCATTCCGCAATGGCGGTGCCGACCTTGTCCGAAGCCGACCAGATGCGATAGCGCACCTCGACATCTTTCGGGGCGTAGATCACCAGTGGCAGCTTGCTGTTGTAGCGCAGCATGAAGCCGTCACCGACAACCGGGACAAACGCGCGTTTCTTCGCGGTGCCGGGTGGGCAGGCCATCATGGTACTCATCGGGCCGATGACTTTTTCCAGCCGGTAGAACGGGTAGCCCCAACCTTCGAGGTTTTTCTCGTCCAGTACACCACCCAGACGTTGACGATTGCAGTCGACTTCCAGGGTTTTGCCGGCGAGCACTTCAACCTGGAAATTCTCTTCCTGATCCTGTTTGGGCAGGTAGATGACTTGGCGGGTGAAGCCGTTTTCCGCCTTGGGATAGGGTGCAACGTCTTCGAGCTTGGCCGCGTGGGCGAGGGTGGACAGGCCGGCAACGAGCAGACCGATTGTCGCGCGAGCGCGTAAAGAACCCATGAAAGCCTCCTGGCGGGTGTAGGGTGGATGTCGGGCATTCTCACTGTCATCAGCGATGAATGCAAACCGGCGGCGACTTGCAAATTGCAGTGCCCAGGAGGATCGATCTTGCATTTTGCAACTGGCCAACTGCTGGCCACCGCGCCAAGTGCTTGATTTCATGAAGGTCGAAATGAACCGATGAAAGGCACGATTTATGCGTCGCTTTGGTGCAGCGCACCGGCTTCGGGCGCCTACACTCCAATGGGCATTTCGCCGTACAACCGTTTGCCGCACCAGGGAATCAGCGGGGACACACCCGTGCAGGGGCAGCAAAAGCGGTCAACGTGAAGAGTTGATTGGCAGTTTCATCAATAAGGAGAGGTTCACCATGTTTCTGTCTGCCTTGGAACTACGCAATATCATTGAAAGCAGTTTTTTGCCGAAACGCTGCCAATGCACGCTGTCGCCCGACCTGTCGATGACCGTCAAGGTCTTCGGCGACCACCAGACTGATCAGGTTGATCTGCACGTCACGGGTATTGACGCCAGTCATCTGAATGGCTGCCGCGAGATCAACGACCTGATCGCCGGCCTGCGTTCGGATCTGGCGCAACAAACCACGCAGTCGCATTACAGCCCACGATCAAGAGCCGTTTAACTCACCGTTTCACCCAGTTCGACCGTCACGCGCCGGGCCTGCACAAAGCCGAGGCCCAGCGCGAACTCGACCAGCACCGCGAGCAGAATCCCGGGGCCGGCATGGCCGTTCAGCCATTCGCCAAACCCCAGCACCGCCAGACCAAAACAACCGACGATAAACCCGTTGCTCAGGGCATTGCGACCCAGCGACGGCGGCGCGCTGCGCACCAGATAAAACATCACCCCCAACGCCGCAAACAGCACCGCACTGCGCCGCGCGACAAACCCGACAGCGCTCGAATACTCAATGCTCCAGATCGCCAGCAACACCTGCGGGAAAAAGCCCCAGGCCAGCGCCAGTACAAAACACAACGAAGCGGTGATGATCGACAATGTGCGAAACGACAACTGCATGGCGAGTCCTTGCGGCAGTAAGAAGGGACCCCGAGCATAACCCGCGAAGCCTTCATCGCCTACCGCAAAGCCGCAAATCAGAGCCTTCTGTCAGTTCTGGAAGTTGCAGGCGTCAGACATTTTCCGGTAGGTGATTTCCGCAGGCTTGCCGGCATTGTCGATGTACTTCATATCAGCGCTCACGACCTTGCATTGGCGCGTGGGCTGCTCGGTCATGGAAATCACTTTGTTCACATGCAACGGCATGCCGTACTGATAGGGAACGGCCTTTGACGTGGCTGAGGTGTCATTGGCCTGAGCCAGTCCGGCGAATGCGGTGCAGGCGAGGGCGGAGGTGAGCAATAGCGTGCGAATGTTCATGAATCGTACTCCCGTGCGACGGAATAAGCGTTCGGCGCCATACGGCCGAACCTGCCGCACTCGGCGCCAGCCAGGGGCTGAGGTGTGCGGTTCAGTACAGTCTTGGACTGCGGCGTTAAGCGATGGTTAACCTGGCTGAACGCCGGCTGTCTGGCGGAGGGAGGGTTTCTCGGGGATGCGGTGCCGATTCCTACAAGGGGTGATGCCTTGTCTGCTTTCGGCGGCGGGAGCGGGGCGGGTATGGTTTGGCGTCGCTGCAAAATCAGCGGCTCGGGTTTGGTCACCTGAAAATACTCACACATGTGTGCCATCATTCGCACCGCGGACATCTATGTCTTCGTAGTGCATCGCTGTGGCGGCTGTGTGCAGGACGCCTTCGGGCGAGCTGATTGGGTATTCAGTTGACCAAACTTGCATACAGTCCGCCTCCCATCGTTTGGTCACGGTGTCGGCGGGTTACCTTACCCAGCAAGAGATAACTCTGATGCCGATATTAAATCCGTTACCCAATCGTTATCACCCTCTAAACAGCGGCTGTACCGACAGCGCGCCAATGGTCATCGACACCCAAGCCAACCCCCAAGACATCCTCGAGTCCGCCGTCCAGCGCATCCGCGCCTGCAGCGACCTGCTCGAAACCCTGCACTGCATGTGCTTCCGCCATGGCGATGTTCAGGACATTCCACACATTACCCATGCGCTGTATCTGCTGGCGCAGGACGGCAATGATTTGCTGCAGGTGGCACAGCAGCAGATGCTGGATTGGAAGGCGCCGGTTTGATGCCTTGAATGAGAACGGGAGTAGGATTGCGAGTGGGCGGCCCCCACGCCATCTACTCCTCCCGTTTGAACGTTAAGCTAGGTTTTCAACGACTTAGTTTGTCCGGGTAGAACGAAAGTGGTGCGTGAGTCGCCTTCCATTCTTTTGCAAATTTTTTACCTTCTGCAATTTGCTCAGCTGTCATCTTTGCTTCAATTTTCGGTAGCTTACTCTCCACTCTTTCTTGTAAGCCTCCACCGCCGTCTAGCTCCTTCAAGGTGTAAACGAGGGCATAACCTTTAACGACATCGAATGGGAATCCATACGTGTCTGGCTCATGAGCAAGATCAGAACCGTAACCATAAACTGTTGTGGCGTAGCTTGCTAAAGCTGCTTGCTCATTCCAATGACGGAAGCCTTCAATGTCACCTTTTTCATAAAGAAGGGCTCCGTATTCCATCATGGAGGGCGGGTACCCACTCTCAGCTGAAGCTTTGAATAATTTTTCAACCGCTTCCGAGCGTTTCCATGGAAGGAAAAAACCGTCTCCCTGATTGTAGCTTTTAGCTAATAAATACTGTGAGATTTGGTGATTTTTTGCGGCTGCTTTTTCTAGCCAAGTTGTATCGAGCGTTAATTCATACATTATGTACATGGCTTCAGCATTTCCATCTTCAGCCTTAGGCTGAGCGATGCTAGATGCTTGATTCAACCAGTCCGACGGTATTTTGTCTGTGGCAGGGCAGTCTTCTGATAATTTACATAGATCATTTTTTACTCGCCCAAGCTGGATCATTGCGTAAAGATCCCCTTGGTCAGCTGCCATTTCATACCACTTTTTAGCTTCAGGATTCATGTAGCTATTTTTTTGCCGTAATGACTCAGCAAGATAATATTGTGCCTCATGGTCTCCAGCCTCTGCTGCTATTCTCAGTAGAGGAGTTGCAGAGATAGTTTTAAGCTGATTGTAAAGAATTATACCGCTGGACTTAATTGCAAGTTCGGAGTCAGTGAGTGCCAATGTAGCAGGGGCAAAAGTGACTAGCAAAAATCCTGCGATAGAAAGTTTCATCATGCTCAGCGGCTAAGTTTGTCAGGAAAGAAAGAAAGGGGAGGATGCGACGCAGCCCACTCTTTAGAAAACTTTTTGGCTGCTTCAATTTGTTCAGCGGTCATTTTTGCGGCGATTCGAGGTAGCGTGTATTCAACGTTTTCCTTCATGCCACCACCCCCGTCTAGCTCGGACAGCCAGTATATAAGTGCATAGCCTTTGATTAGGTCGAGGGGATATCCGAATGTATCAGGCTCATGTGCTAAATCTGCACCATATCCGAAAACAGTAGTTGCGTACCCTGTAAGTGCTGTCTTTTCAACCCAGCTACGATATCCTTCTACATCGCCTCGTTCATACAAAAGAGCAGCATAATTCATCATCGCCTTAGGGTAGCCACCTTCAGCCGAAAGCTTAAACCACTTTTCAACTGCTTCGCTTCGCTTCCAGGGCAGAAAAAAGCCGTCACCTTGCTTGATGGAGACTGCCATCCAGTACTGTGCAAGTGCATTTCCCGCAGATGCGGATTTTTCCAACCAAGCATCCTCTAGCGTAATCTCATACATTATGTACATCGCTTCCGCGTCGCCAGTATCTGCTTTTTCTTTCGCTATTTTTTTTGCCTGATTTAACCACTCTATTGCCGGCTTCTGCGAAGGAGAGCAGTCGTTAGAGATTTCGCACATGTCATGCTCAATGCGGCCCAATTGGATCATGGCATAGAGATCATCCTGGCCTGCTGACGCTTCATACCATTTCTTGGCGTCCTCGTTCATATAATGATTTTTCTTACGAAGAGCTTCTGCTAAATAATATTGAGCTTCGTGGTCGCCGGCTTCTGCTGCTGTTGTTAAAAATGGGATTGCAGAAGTGGCTTTGTATTGGTTGTATAAAATAATCCCAGTTCTTTTTGCCGAAATTTGTTCTGTCGTTAGTTTAGTGTTGGCATGGCAGTTGAGCGTTAAAAGCATCAGTAGCGTAAAGGCCGTTTTGATTAACATGAGAATTCCGGGTCGGATGATTATTTTGAAGGTCCAATATAGGTAGCTTTGCAAGACGGGACGTAGGTGCGCCCATAATATTGACTCCGCTGGCAGAAGCTGTCTCGCTTTTCTCCCAATAATTTGACGTGGGATGAATAGCGATTACGCATCCGGTCACCATCAATCTCTACGAGACGCAATACTGCTTCATTCATAAAGTTATCAAGATCCAAGCGGCTTTCACAATATTTTAGTTCTGCGTTAGCCGGTTTTATGCCGAACTTGTTCATGCTCATGCAGATCTCTTCGAATTGGCTCTGTGCCTTGTCAAGAGAGTTTTGTTTTTGAGCGTTGTTCACGATCCAGCCCAGTATTTTTTCAACTGCTCTTTGTTGAATTAGATGAGCTTCGTCAGTGCTGTATTTTCGTTCTATCTTATCGGATGTATTTGATGCGGACGATGCATTGACAGTGAATTCGTCTGGCGGACTGATTAACGTCATGAGAAGAGGCCCAAGCGCACCTGGGATCGCGTTAACACACCACTCTTCGATTTCTGCTTGCTGTTCATAAAACATAATGGTGTCTGCGATCGGTCCACCTTTTCCGGTGGCAGTCAAGCTTTCATAAAGCGTCATCACGGCATCAGCACCCATGAGATAAATCATGCGGATATCAAAACCACCAATGGCCAGAGTATTTAATTTCGAAAGGTACGCGTAGGTTTCATCTTCAATAACAAAGTACGGATTCTGTTTGTTTTTATAAAGTTCTCTACGGAACATGTTAAGCAGTTCAGTGACGGCGTCGTAGCCCACCTCGAATTTGAAGGAGCCTCCAACGCCCGGGCCGGCTATCAATGCGGCCTTGAGTACCAGAATCAGACGGCCCTCGTGCAGGGAAATACTCGCTTCAGCCCTCGCACCGAGACCGGCTGCTGCATTGAGTTCCACGGTCAAGCGCGCAAGGCTAAACCATTCGCTGGCTTTCATTCCTGCGGCCTTACCAGCAACGGGGGCTTTGGTTAGCAAGGCTACTTCGGAGGGTGGAGCCCAATTCAGCGCTCCGGTGACCATGATCCCGGTTTGCAGACCAGCGAACAGATTGAATGCGGCTTTTGCGCCATCCTGTATCTGTAGAGTTTCTGGAGCTTTTTTAATTTGGCCACTTTTCTCAGTTCTTGCGTAGCTGCGCTTATCGGGGTTGCGCACAACCGGTTCGGGAGGCGCTAAATGGAAGCCAGCGTTGCTGACATCCAATGCAATTTCAGAAGAAAGCAGCAACGATGCTCCGGCGTAGCCCCAAGCCTTCGCGCCTAGATAGAGCGAGAACCGTCCGAGGTTCATCTTCTGCTGTATGTCTTCGGCGTTTCGGTAGGTGATGACAATATCTTTAGCGTTGGCACGGTCTGGCAAGTCGACTTTAAAGAGTTCGACTTCACCCCTTGCAAGGTCAACGGCAAAAGTCGCCTTGGCCGAGGCCTGGAACCCTTCGGCCAGTGTCCAATCTGGCCCCTCCACTTTTGTCGACGAGTGGATGGTCTTCGTGGTGGAAGGCATCAGGCAACGAACCAGCTGTGCCTGCGGAGTGATGTCGAAAATGCGGAAGGTCTTGCGTACGTTGTCCTTGAACAACACTTGCTGCAATCGGTTTCCCCATTCTTTACGTGTACCAGCGTTCTCCAGCGCCGTGACCTTGTACTTCTTGCTTTCAAGGTAGGCGTTGAATTTTTCGATCTCGAACCAGCCTTCTGAGGAGAACCAGTCGCTTTCCTGATCCTTGATCCTCAACGCACCTTCGTCTTTCAGCCACTGTCCGAACAAGCTCAGCTCAGTGTCGGTCGCTGCTTTTCCATCGCTATTGCCCGGACGCTTCGCCAGATCTTTGACCTTGGCGCCTACTTTCTTCCAGTCATCCTTTACGGTCTGTTTGAGTCGTGGCAGTGAATACATGCTGAGATAGGTGAGCGGCTTGTTGAGGCTGTCCGCCATGCTCATCTCGGCCAGCGGGAAGCCATTCTTGATCAAACGCTCTTCAGGTCTCGCCTGAAATTGTTCTGGCTCCCACAACAGATGACGGCGAACAGTCGCCGTTTCCACGTTGTTCTCAGCCTGGAACCGTAGCTTTTCTTTTGACGCCTGCAGCCGGTCCCAGGCGGCACGTTCATTGGTCACTAGGTTGGTGGGCGCCTTGGCTTGTCGTCCACTGGCTTCAATCCAGCCTTTGTACTTGGCACTGAGGCGATCATTGACCTCTTTTTGCTCTTTCTCTAGCGCCAGATACTGCTTGAACAAGTCAACGCCACCCTCGACTGCTCCGCCCTCGGGGATCAATGCAAACTCGGGCAATGCGATTCCGTATTGGGCAACATCGGTGATGGCGTCCAGATAAGCGCTATAGGTCGCTTTCCTTTCCTTGCGTTTGATTTCCTGGTCCCGCACATATGTACACAGCATCAATTGATTATTGGTGCCGCACATCGCGATCTCATCTATTCGCTTTTTGTCCTGAGCGAGCATCGGGGCGAGTTCTGCCGACGTTAACGTGGTGAGATCCTTGTCTTCTAACAACGCCTCTCGTGCTTTCAGATATTTTTGAACGGCTTCACGTGCGGCGATGGCTTTCGGCGCATAAAGGCTGCCGCTTTCGTACGCGTAGCCTTTTTCTTTGGCTGCGGCAATGGCGGTGCGCTTGAGCTTTTGCCAATCACTGTACATGCCGTGCACGCGAGTAGCATCGTCACGGGCGGTCATCATTTCGGTTCTTTTAATCTGATCCTGTTCGAGGCGTGTGAGGGGCGTTGCAGGTGGTGCTGCTTCTGGTGCTGCGGCTTTCCTGCTCTGTTGAGCTTCAAGCAGCGCCGCGTCCAAATTGCTTATGTTGGGATGTTGAGCTTCGATCTCCAACATCCGGGACTTCTCTTCGCCCTCAAGAAAGTTTGCCAGCTTGGGCTCAAGGAAGTACTCCAGGAGACCCGATTCGTAGAGCCCTTTTTTGCGCTCTTCGGGTGATTTGGTTGAGCTGACTTTTTGTTCCAGATCGCTGGAAGCTTCTTTTAGTGCCGAGTTAGTCCGTTCCGGCAGCAGCCAGAATGATTCATTCTCAGTGTCGTAAATTGCGCTGCCATAAACGGTGGAGCAGGGCGTTTTCACTTTGTCGTGATCGCCTGGTGTATCTTCCGGCGCTTCGGGCTGTTCACCGATGTCTCGAGGTGGTTTAGCACAAGCTTCATCAGCGACTACTGCTGTTGTAGGTGCTGACTCGGTGTTAGTTGCTGCGCTTGTGTTCTGTTCCATTTCGCTTCCATTCATTCTTTACGGACGGGCTCATCAAGCTGCGCTGTTAGCGAGTTGCTGCAACTGCTGCACTTTGATGAACGACTCTTCCCTGGATTGCAGGATGGCCATTGCCTGTGGCTGCGTTTCGAGCAGCGGGCCGTTGGTGATTTGGCCCAGTTTCAGTAAATGACGACCTTCGTAAATGTTGTGGGCAACCAGCACATTAAGGTTTTCCACGAGGTTGGGCAGTTGTTCGTCGGTAGGTTCACCGTAGGCAGCGTATTGCTCGTCTGCCCAGTAAACCCATCCAAGATGCTCCTGAACCTTTGGCGCTGCCGGTGGCAGGTTGAACGCTGAGACGTCGCCCAGCCATTCAAGTTCCGAAAGGACTCGCCAACTCAGCCAGCGACCGCGATTGCGCCCGAAGTGAACCGGTGCCGGGCTGTATACGTGTTGCCAAGGGCCGAAGAGCTGATGCGAACTTTCACCGGCGGTGTAGGCCAACGCGGCCCACAGACTTGGCTTGTGATAACTCAACAGGCTTTGTCCGCCGGAGCCATCGTTGGCACGCAGGAGCCAGCGGGCGTGTGCCAGTGCCTTGGCTGGATCTGCTGTGGTGAGGGCGATGCCGGCGAAGTTCTCTTCACAGAGACTTGCCGCTTCTGCAGCGAGGCGGCTGCCCCACGGTGCGACTAGCCAGAGAGGGCCGTCAGCGGCGATTTCGGCGAAGTCGGTGTTGAGGAACAGGCCTTGAGTGTCGACGGGTTCGCCGACCCGGTAGAGGCAGCTCATGGCTTCTGGCTGACGGATGCGATCAATGATGAAACATAGGCTCAGGTCGGAGCTCTCTTTCGGCAAACCCTCGAAGGCGTAGCGTGGCGCTTCGAGGAGGGCACTCAGTGCTTTTACATGCATGTGCAATCCTTACGGCTGCAAGCGCCGTTGCTTTGTTTGCCGCACAACGGCGTGATACCGGACTCGTTGAGGCGTTTGGGCAGCGGGATGAGCACTTTGCCCGCCTTATCCGCATCCGCCACCTTCATCGGCCCTGGCAGCAGCGGCGCGGCCGGCGTACCTACACCCGGTGCACCGCCGGTATTGACCTTCACCTCGGCGCCGCTGATGGTCACGCCACCGGCGTCGACCTTGACAAAGCTGCCGCCGGCTTTGGCGGTCAGTTCCATTGCGCCTTCGACGACGACTTTCTGGCCGGCGTAGTAATGGATTTCGCTGCCGGCTTCGACGAATTGCGCTGTGCCTACCTTGAGGTGCTGGGTGACTGCGACGGTCAAGTGATCGTCCGCGCGCATTTCACTGATGCGATTCAAATGGGTGATGCGGTGCTCTTCGACTTTGAATTCGCTGTAGGTGTTGGCCTCAACCGTGTCATGCCGCTCATTCCCCACGCGGATCTTCTGGTCGTGCTCGATGTTCTCGTCCCAATCGCGCTGGGCATGGATGTAGATCTGCTCCACACCCTTTTTGTCTTCAATCCGAAACTCGTTGTAGCCCTTGCCGCCCGGGGAGCTGAGGGTTTTGAAGGTGCTGCGGGTCTTGTTTGCCGGCAGGTCGTAGGGGACGACGTTTTCCTTGTGGTACAGGCAGCCGGTGACGAGTGGTTGGTCGGGGTCGCCTTCGAGGAAGGTGACGAGCACTTCCATGCCGATGCGCGGGATGGCGATGCCGCCGTAGGCGGCGCCGGCCCAGCCGCTGGCGACGCGCAGCCAGCAGGTGGTTTTGTCGTCGGACTGGCCGTCGCGGTCCCAGTGGAACTGGACTTTGATGCGGCCGTACGGGTCGCAGTGGATTTCTTCGCCGGCCGGGCCGGTGACGACCGCGGTCTGGCTGCCGAGGACTTTGGGTTTCGGGTGTTCGAGGGCAGGGCGGTAGTGCGCGTCCCACGGGGTGGCGAGGAAGCTGTTGCGGTAGCCCTGGTGGAAATCGCTTTTGTTGTCGGTGACGTCGCTGGTGACGTTTTCACCGAGCACTTGCGGTTGTTTGCCTTCGTGGAAGACTTCCAGCAGCAGCCACAAGTCGTTCCATTCGCCGCGCGGGTGTTCGGCCAAGGTCAGGAAGTGGCCGCTGGTCAGGGTCGGTTCGTCACCTTTGCCTTCGGCGAGTTTGTAGTCGCTGCGATGACGTTCCAGGGCGCGGGTCGAGAGGAATTTGCCGCGCTCGCGGGTGGTGAAGCGGCCGGGGTAATCGTAGTCCTCAAGATCCGGGGCAAACTCGGATTTGACCGCGCCTTCGGGCAGGATCTTCGGTTTTTCGAAGTCGTAGTCGCGGCGGCTGACGCGGGTGGTGCGGGTTTCCAGGCGCAGGTTGAAGCGCTTGATCACCGGTTTGTCGGCGCTCATGCCGGAGTCTTGCTGGTAGCTCACGGCCTTGAGTTTGCGGAACACCGTCTGATCGTCGCCGAACACCAGTTTGTGGCCGCTGCTGCTGTGCTGGAAGTGGAAGTGAATGCCTTCCTCTTCGCACAGGCGCTGGATGAAATGCAGGTCGGACTCGTCGTACTGCACGCAGTAATCGCGCGGCGGGTACTCGGCGTTGAGCTGGAAGCTGTAGGCGTCGGCCAGGATGCCGCGATCTTCGAGGACCTGGGCGATGATTTTCGGCACCGTGAGGTTCTGGAAAATCTGCTGGTCATGGTTGTGCCGCAGATAGGCCAGTTGCGGCACCAGGCTGATGCTGTAGCGGGTCAGGGTCTTGCCGGAATCGCCTTGTTCGATGCGATACACCAGGCCGTGGATCTTGCCTTCGCCGGTGGCGCCGAAGGTCAGGACGCCGGGCTTGTGCAGCAGCTCTTCGAGTTTCAGGTCGGGGCGGGCGCTGACCAGTTCGAGGTCGAAACGGAAAGGCTCGTTGAGGGCTTCGCGACCGGTGAAGCTGAGCACTTGCAGGTCGGCGGAGGCGCCTTCGAGGGTAAGGGTAATGTGGGTAGCGTTGGCGTCCAGCATGCCTTGAATTCCGTCCATTGAATAAGCAGGTGACGGATGATGGAGGATTAGACCGCCTCGTTCAAGGCGCAAATGCCGTAGGCGCCGGAGCTGCGATGCATAGGGAAAACCCTTAGATCGGCGTTTCGAACCAATGAAAACGCGGGTTGCGCCGTTCTGAAGGAGCCGGCAATGCGTGGTTCAGAGCGGTCCAGTGCTTGAGAATCGCCAGTCAGTTTCAGACTAAAGTCGCCTTCAGGCCGTCAAAGCCATCTGCCATCATTGTCGCTCACCCCTGCGTGTCCACTTCTTCCCGGCGGTTTCTGACCCGGGACGGGAGCTATTTTTCTGGCTGACTGCGCCCTGGCGCAAACGCTGTACTGTTGGAGTTTTTCATGCGTCCCCCATTCCCTCTCATCACCCCGCGCCAGTCGTTTGGCTTCGGCGCCGTTGTGCTGTGCGCCGGTTTTGCCGCGCCGGTTCAGGCCAGCGGTTTTCTTGAAGACACCACGGCGAAAATCGAATCGCGCACGGTGTACTTCAACCGCGATTTCCGTGATGGGCACACCTCCAGCGACCAGGGCGCTTCCAAGCGGGAAGAGTCGGCGCAAGGCTTTATTCTCAATCTGCAATCGGGTTACACCGAGGGCACGGTCGGCTTCGGTATCGATGCGTTGGGCATGCTCGGTTTTCAGCTCGATTCCAGCCCTGATCGCAGCAACAGCGGCTTGCTGCCGTCCAGCGGCGAGAACCCGCGCGGCTCGAAGGGCCAGTACGCAAAAATGGGCCTGACCGCCAAGGTCAAGGTCTCGGACACGGTGTTGAAGTACGGCGCACTGCTGCCTGATCTGCCGCTGCTCAAGTACAACGACGGCCGCCTGCTGCCGACCATGTTCAACGGCGCCATGCTGACCTCCAGGGAAGTGAAGGATCTGACCTTCATGGCCGCGCGTCTGGACAAATACACGGCGCGCGATTCCACTGATTCGCAAGACATCCGCGTGCACTGCAAGAACAAGCGCTACGCCTGCAACACCACCGCCGACCATTTCGACATGTACGGCATCGATTACAAGATCAACGATCGCCTGACCGCGCAGTATCACTACGCGGAACTGGAAGATATCTATCGCCAGCACTTTGTGGGTCTGTTGGCTAACCAGCCGCTGGGTGACGGCGTGCTGAAGGCCGATCTGCGTTTGCTGAAAAGCGCCGACAGCGGTGATGCCAAGGCCGGTTCCATCGACAACCGCGCCTTGAGCGGCATGCTCTCGTACGGCATCAGCGGCCACACCTTCAGCGCCGGCTGGCAGCGCATGAACGGCGACAACTCGATGCCGTACCTCGATGGCAGCAATCCGTATCTGGTCAACTACGTGCAGGTCAACGACTTCGCCGCCGCGCAGGAGCGTTCCTGGCAGCTGCGTTATGACTATGACTTCAAGGCCATCGGCATCAACGGTTTGAGCTTCCTGACCCGCTATGTCAACGGTGATCACATCAAGGTGCCGGGCAGTGATCAGGAGGGCAAAGAGTGGGAACGCGACAGCGAGTTGAAGTACGTGATCCAGACAGGCACGTTCAAGGATGTCAGCCTGCGTCTGCGCAATGCGACTTACCGCACCAACTATGAGAAATTTGCGCGGGATGTGGATGAGACCCGGTTGATTGTGAGTTACAACTTCTCCGTCCTGTAAACCCCACCCCCTGTAGGAGCTGCCGAAGGCTGCGATCTTTTGATCTTGATTGTAAAAAACAAAATCAAAAGATCGCAGCCTGCGGCAGCTCCTACAGGGATCTTCGGCGGCCTACAACCAATGCCAGAACCGGCTCCAGAAGCCGCGATTCAGATCCTCTTTGCACCCGGCATACTGCCGCGCATACACGTCGGAACGCGCCTGCACCTTGCGCGCAGTCGGCATCAGCCAGGCCTTGCTGGCGTAGGTCTTGTTGCGGAAGCCGCCCCAGCCTTCGTGGTAATTCAGGTACTGGTTGTAGGCGTCGTATTTGTACACGCCGTTGATTGAGGTGGTCTTGTCCATGTACCAGCCCACGAAGTCGATGGCGTCGTCGAAGTCTTCCCGGTCGGCCCAGTTGCGTCCGGTACTCTTCTGGTAATCGGCCCAGACTTCATCCTTGGCCTGGGCATAGCCGGCGGCCGTCGACACCCGGCCCCACGGAATCACCCACAACAGATATTTGCGCGGCGTCTTGGCGTCGTAGCGGTAGCCGGACTCCTGATACATGATCGCGAAGGGCACCTGGATCGGCACGCCCCAGCGCTTTTGCGTGACTTGCGCCGCGTCGTACCAGTCGCTTTTTTCACGGAAGATTTCGCAGATGTCTTCCGGCGAACGCGGCGGCGAGGTGCCGCAGCCGCTGAGTAATCCCGCCAGTATCAAAAGTCCCGCCGTCCGCCCCGACATCAAACTGTCATCCCCATGCGCGCAAAAAGGCCGACAGTCTACGCGCTCAGTTCAACTGGTGACGATAGGGCAAATCCGGACCGGTCTTGCTGCACGTAAGGGCGGCCGCCTGTACGGCAAACCTGAGCATCGCGTCGATCTGCTCGCGGCTGAGCTGTTGCACGCCCTCAACCGAGTCCAGACCTTGTTCGGTCAGCCAGGTGATCAGCGCCGCCTGAAAGGTATCGCCGGCGCCGACGGTATCGGCGATTTTCACTGAAACCGCTGGTACCGACCATGAACCATGGGCGCGACTGAACACCGTTGCGCCTTCGCCACCACGGGTCAGAAACACCAACTGGCAGCGATGCTGCAGCCAGCCTTCGATCACGCGTTGTGGGTCCTGTTCGGGATACAACAGGCTCAGGTCTTCGTCGCTGACCTTGATCATGTCGGCCAGTTGCACCAGGGTCGCCACGCGTTCGCGCCAGAGGTCGATGTTCGGCTCGGGGTTGAGGCGCACGTTGGGGTCGAGGGTGATCAGGCGCTTGCCGCTTTCACGCTGCACCAGGGTCAGCAGGGTGGCGGCGATCGGTTGTACCACCAGCGAGAACGAGCCGATGTGCAGACCACGGACGTCATCTCCGAGCTGCGGCAGATGGGCGAGGCTTAATTGGCGATCAGCACAGCCCTCGCCGCGAAAACTGTAATGCGGCGACCCGTTGGCACCGACCGCGACCATCGCCAGCGTGGTTGGCGCGGCGAAGTCGATTAGGTAGTCCGCACGCACGCCTTCATCCTGCAGCACCTGCTGCAGACGTCGCCCGAGGTAATCGGTGGACAGCCCGGCAAACAACGCCGAGTCCACCCCCAAACGGCGCAAGCCGACCGCGACGTTGAACGGCGAGCCGCCGGTAATCGCCTTGAAATTCACCTTCGAAGCCAGACCGCTGGCATCGTCTTCGCTGAAAAAATCGAACAGGGCTTCGCCACACACCAAATACATGATTGTTTGCTCTTTATAGGGTTGCGACATGCTGTTGATAGCGTTCATAGGCCTGCTGGAACGCCGCGACATGGGCGGCAACCGGCAGGGTTTCACTGTGCAGATCGAGCTTCACGCAGCGCTGGCACAGGTCGGCCAGCGTGTTTTCGTGGCCGTTCGACCAGGACTTGCACCACGCCGCCTGAATCGCCGCGCCGAGGGCTGCAGCTTCGCTGTGTTCGGTGCAGATCACCGGGGTGTTCATGATGTCGGCGACGATCTGCCGCCACACCGCACTTTTCGAGCCGCCGCCGATCAGGCAAATGCTGCGGCTTTGTAAACCATTGCGGCGCAACAGATCCAGTCCATAACGCAAACCGAAGGTCGTACCCTCGACCACGGCGCGACACAGATTGGCCTGGGTCAGGTTGCTCAGGGTCAGGCCGTGCAGGCTGCCGGTGGCGTGGGGCAGGGCGGGGACGCGTTCGCCGTTGAGGAATGGCAGCATGCTCACGCCTTCCGCGCCTATGGGCGCTTGGGCCACGAGTTGATTGAACTGCTGCAGATCGAGGTCGAACAGCTCGCGGATCGCACCGGTGGCGTTGGTCAGGTTCATGGTGCAGATCAGCGGCAACCAGCCGCCGCTGGATGAGCAGAACGTCGCGACCGAAGCATCCGCGCTGACCTGCGGCGCCTCGGCGTAGGCGTACACCGTGCCGGAGGAACCGAGGCTCATGGTGATCGCCCCGGGCTGAATGTTGCCGGTACCGATGGCGCCCATCATGTTGTCGCCACCGCCGCTGGCGACCAGTGCATTCGGGTTGAGGCCCAACTGCTCGGCAATCGCTGGCAGCAGCGTGCCCACCGCCTGATGCGCGTCGATCAGCTCCGGCAATGCCGCTTGCAGGCGACCGGTGGGGTCAATGTCACGCAGCAACTGCAAGTCCCACTGGCGGCTGCGCACGTTGAAATAGCCGGTGCCGGAAGCGTCGCCGTACTCGCTGCAGGCGCGCCCGGTGAGCCAGAAATTCAGGTAATCGTGGGGCAGCAGAATCCGCGCAATACGTGAGAACACCTCCGGGTGTTGTTCTTTGGTCCACAGCAGTTTCGACACGGTGTAGCCCGGCGCGATGACCACGCCGAGGCGCTCCAGCGCGCCTTGTTCACCGCCGAGGTGTTTGAGCAGGCGCTCGTTTTCTTCCGTGGTTTCGGTGTCGCACCACAGCTTGGCCGGGCGCAGCACCTGGCCCTGATCGTCGAGCAGCACCAGGCCGTGTTGCTGGCCGGAGACACCAATGCCGAGGATCGCCTGACCGTCGACATTGGCTGCGAGCAGGGCGCGGCGGGAGGCGAGCGCGAACGCGTCGAGCCACTGTCGGGTGTCCTGCTCGCGGCGACCATTGGCGCCGCTGATCATCGTGTGCGTGGCGGCGCCTTCGCCGAGCACCTGACCGCTGGCCGCATCGAGGATGATCGCCTTGGTGCCCTGGGTGCCGCAGTCGATGCCGAGGAAGAGTTGTCGGGTGGTCACAGTGAGGTCCTCAGGGTGTCAGGTGAGTCAAGGTGAAGCCAATCGCTGGCAAGCCAGCTCCCACAGGTTCTCGTTTGTACGCAAAATTCATCAACGATTGAAAACCCTGTGGGAGCTGGCTTGCCAGCGATGGCGTCGGTGGTTTCACCGCATCACTCAGCCAGCACCCGCTCCAGCGTGCGCGTCACACCCACCTCACGCAAGCTGTTGCAGCACCACTCAAACGCCGCCACAAATGCCGCCGAACGTGGAATCGCCGTGCCGAAAATCTCCTCGACCGCCAACAACCGCTGAGTGATCAACGCATCATCCGCTACCAGCCCCTGACAAAATTCCGCCCGTGGATCCGGAATCGTATAGGTGTCGCCATTTTCATCGACGCCCTTCAGATACAACGCCCAGGCTGCCACCACCAACGCTGCGCGCCTGGTTTCCTGGCCATCGGCAATCAAGCGATTGATCGTCGGAATGGTGAATTTCGGAAACTTCGATGAACCGTCCGAACACACCCGCTCCAGTTGATCGGCAATCGCCTGATTGGAAAAGCGCGCCACCAGCGTGTCCTTGTAGTCGGTCAGGTCGATGCCCGGCACCGGCGCCAGTTGCGGGGTGACGTCAAGGTCCATGTAGGCGCGCATGTAGCGTACGAACAGTGGGTCATTCATGGTCTCGTGGACGAAGCGATAGCCCTTCAAAAAACCCAGGTAAGTCAGGGCCAGGTGGCTGCCGTTAAGCAGTTTGATCTTCATCTCTTCGTAGGGCGAAACGTCATCGGTGAACTGCACGCCAACCTGTTCCCAGGCCGGGCGACCGTTGACGAACTTGTCTTCCAGCACCCACTGCACAAACGGCTCGCAGACCACCGGCCAGGCATCGTCGACGCCGTGTTTGTCGGCCAGTTGCAGGCGGTGCGCGGTGCTGGTCATCGGTGTGATGCGATCGACCATGGCGTTGGGAAAACTGACGTTCTGCGCGATCCAGTTACGCAGCCCCGGGTCACGCAGGGTGGCGAAGGCCAGCAACGCCTTGCGGGTGACCGCGCCGTTGTGCGGCAGGTTATCGCAGGACATGATCGTGAACGCTGGTGTGCCCGTGTCACGGCGTTTTTCCAGCGCCGCACAGAGGAAGCCGAACACGGTTTTTGGCGCCAGCGGATGGGCCAGATCGTGCTGAATCTGCGGCAGGTGCGCCATGAACTCGCCGTTGCTGTCGTCGATGCAGTAACCGCCCTCGGTGATGGTCAGCGAGACAATGCGGATCTGCGGATCGGCGAGTTTGTCGATCAGCACCTGCGCGCCGTCTTCGGCCAGAAGCATGTCGCGAATCGCACCGATCACCCGCACTTCGGTGTCGTCGCTGTCGCCGAGTTCGAACAGGGTGAACAGGTAATCCTGCTCTTTGAGATCGTCGCGGGCACGGCGGTCCTCAGTGCGCAGGCCAACGCCGCAGATTGCCCAGTCCAGCGCCTGACCGGTATTCATCAGTGCATCGGTGTAATACGCCTGATGCGCGCGATGGAAGCCGCCGACGCCAATGTGCGCGATGCCCTGGCGGGTGTCGCTGAGGCTGTAGGCCGGCAGTTGCACCTCGGGGGCGAGGCGCTGCAGATTTTGCTTATTGAGTTTCATCGGACAAGTCTCGAAATTCAGGCCGCGGCGCGCAGCGGGCGGGTCAGCGCCACGCCATTGGCGTCGAACAGGTGGCAATGGCTGGCGTCCAGGTGCAGGTTCAGTTGCTCGCCGTAGCGGCTCGCCAAGTCACCGCGCACGCGCATGGTCAGGGCTTCGCCGGCGTTGCTGGTGACGTGGCAGAAGGTGTCGCTGCCCAGGCGTTCGCTGACGTCGGCGGTGACTTGCAGGGTGCAGTCGCCCGGTTGCGCCAGCTCCAGATGCTCCGGGCGAATGCCCAGGGTCACCGCGCTGCCGACGCTTAGATTGGCGGCATTGAACGGCAGGGTGATGCGTGTACCGGCGTCCAGCGAGACTTCGCAGCTCTGGCTGTCAATGCGGGCGATCTTGCCCTTGAGGAAGCCCATTTTCGGCGTGCCGAGGAACCCGGCGACGAACAGGTTGGCCGGGTTGTGATAGAGGTCCAGCGGCGAGCCGACCTGCTCGATCTTGCCGCCATTGAGCACCACCACCTTGTCAGCCATGGTCATCGCTTCGACCTGGTCGTGGGTCACGTAGATCATCGTGGCTTGCAGGTCCTTGTGCAGGCGCAGCAGTTCCAGACGCATTTGCACGCGAAGGGCGGCGTCGAGGTTGGACAGCGGCTCGTCAAACAGGAAGATTTTCGGATTGCGCACGATGGCGCGGCCGATGGCAACCCGTTGCCGTTGACCGCCGGAGAGCTGTTTCGGCTTGCGTTCGAGCATCGGCCCCAGTTCGAGAATCCGCGCCGCTTCGCCGACCTTTTTCTCGACTTCGGCTTTTGGCACGCCGGCCAGATCAAGGGCGAACGACATGTTCTTTTTCACGGTCATGTGCGGGTACAGCGCGTAGGTCTGGAACACCATCGCCAGATCGCGCTTGGCCGGACTGACTTCGGTGATGTCGCGGCCATCGAGTTCGATGGTGCCGCCGCTGACTTCTTCCAGACCGGCGATCAGCCGCAGCAAGGTGGATTTGCCGCAGCCGGACGGGCCGACGAAGACCACGAACTCCTTGTCGTTCACCTCAAGGTCGATGCCCTTGATGATGGAGAAGCCTTCGAAGCCTTTTTGCAGATTTTTGATTTTCAGGTTGGCCATGGTGATGGGCCTCCGCATTGTTGTTTTTTTAAGATCAAAAGATCGCAGCCTGCGGCAGCTCCTACAGCGGGATGGCTCATACTGTGTAGGAGCTGCCGCAGGCTGCGATCTTTTGCTTTTGA
>Ga0308159_1001027_pt1 | contig 46778 bp, 39 predicted proteins | sample PhyCR1_FD_201040 | JGI IMG/M metagenome (GOLD analysis project Ga0308159, IMG submission 201040) | Phyllosphere microbial communities from UC Gill Tract Community Farm, Albany, California, United States - DLSLC.R1 | ecosystem: Host-associated > Plants > Phyllosphere > Unclassified | place: USA...
ACCATGCTAGCGGCACCTTTCTGCGCACTGATAAATCGTGGCCGATGCCAATCGATACGGTGGGCATAAATGCATTGCCACCTGCAAAACGCACCCGGTCAAAATCACCGTCCGAGGTGGCTTCATAGGTTTTACCTTCCAGGAAATAGCGGAAGTAGGCCGGGGAAAGCACAAATTCAAAGAGCGCACCTTTCTTCCCAATCCTTCGAAAACCGATTTCCGGCGATACGATCAGACCAATATGATTTTGAAGATGTCTGTATCCCGAAACGCCCAGCGAACCGTAAAGTATTCGTTTTGCATTGCGGGCAGATATTGACGTCGCGATAGGCTTTTCATAAGCCAAGCGAAGGCCATAATGCGTAATTGTCTCGCCAAAATATCCTAATCGCAGGGATTGGGCATGGAGGAGTTGCGGGCTCGTACAAATTAGTACAAGCAATAAAATATTGCATTTCATAAAATCGGTTATTTAAACAAATGATACTGTTGCGGGCAATGCGGCTGTCCTAGCATTACATTGAGAGATCGCTCAGGTTTTCAAAGAAGATTTTGTCTCAGTTCAGTCAATAGCAATGTCAAATTCCCCGCTGAACGAGGCGCTGTCTGGATTACATTGCTCGTCGCCATTGGCATCAATCAATGCACCCGAAAACGTTCCTTTGGCATGTATTCCTGGCTCGTATTCGAGGATTGTTATTTCTCCCTACGTCGAGCGGTAGCCGGAGTTGTCCGGGCAGATTTGGGCAAAATAGTTATTGAAAACAGTCCCGTCAATCTTGTATTCAACCTGACTTACCTGCGTGTAATTGTTAATGTCTTGTTTGTATGGGTAAGTCCCTGCCTGCGAACCGTAGGCAGTTAATGAGAGGTAATCAGAGCCGTCAGAGCCAGCGGTGATTCCAATGCTTTCGATTGATCCAAGTTTTCCTTCGGAAATGTTGGCTTCGTGATAAGTCTTTGTTTTTCCGTTAGATGTTAATTTAAGCGTACTTGTTTCGGATGTGCTTGTGGATTCTGACTTATTCTGGCAGGCAAGCAAGAACAACATCATTGTTCCGAAGGTGAGCGTTTCTTTTAAATTCATGGCCAAATATATGCTTACTGATAAGACTGCATTGGGAATGCAGGGAAGCGCATTTCCAATGACACAAAGGTGGGAAATGACGCTCCATGGAAAAATGCAAAACTTTTAAAACGCTGATAAAGGGCTTTCAAATGTCAGTTATGCCCACCGAATTGAAGAACTAAAAGGATATAATAAAACCCTGTTCTTGGTCAAAACACATTTCATAATTCGACTGCATTAAAGAATCTCTGAGTTTTTCCGGGTCCAGTTTTCCGTCTGTACGAACGCTGCTGCAAAGGTCCAGTCCAAAAGGTTGAACCACTTCAATGGCTTGTCTGACATTGTCTTTGTTTATCCCGCCCGCAAGAAATAAAGATATTTTTATTAATTGCCTGATTCGTCTGCTTATTTCCCAATTGTGAATTCGCCCGGTTCCGCCTAACTCTTTAACCGTTAAGTTTGGGTTGCCGCTGTCGAGCAAAATTGCGTCGACATATGTTGATAATTCAACTGCTTCCTTTATCGCGCTTTCATCCGTAACATGGATGACCTGTACGAGTTTAACATTTGGCAATTCCTTGCGAAGTGTTTGATATTCCCGTTTTTCCAGCTCGTCAACAATTTGAATAGTTGTTGTGTTTGCTTTTTTATAATGAGCAATAATATCTTGCTGCTTTGTCTCACTTGTTAACAGGAAAGTTGCCATAGGAGGGGGGGGCTTTTTCAGTAATTTGTTTGATGAGCTCATCACTAATTATACCCGGTCCGCTTGGCATATGCCCCACCAGACCCAATGCCGCCGCACCATATTCAATAGCGAGCATTGCTTCGGCAACACTGCTTATGCAACAAATCTTTACTCTTGGTCTTTTCATAATATTAAAAGAATTGATTATCTGACGCTTATGGACAATCGCAGCGAATCGACAAAAATTACATTGCGACAGGCACATTGCAATTACCTGGAATGCTTGCAGGCCATCTATCGGCAAACAATTGATCACACTTGCGCTAGCGACTACGACCCACATCAACGACATGCATGGAAGCTAGGCACTGAAAACCTGGAACGCTGGACGGCTGCAATCGATGCGCAATACTTTATCATCGCAGAAGTTGATGGAAACCCCGCCGGCTGTGGGTCGCTCAAAGACGGCGTTTACATTGATTTTATGTACACCAGTAAAGATTATCTCCGTCAAGGCATTGCCCAAGCCATCTATGATCGATTAGAGAACATGGCTCTTAGGTTGGGCACAAAGATCTTAACCGCTGATATAAGTAAAACCGCAAGGCCATTCTTTGAAAAACAAGGTTTTGCAGTAGCAGCTGAGAACCAAAACTTTATACGCCAGGTTTGGATCACAAACTTCCGGATGCATAAAGAGCTTCTCACTTACTCCGGACAAAACGAACATTAAACCGGTATTCCGGACCGTTGCCATAGCCATAAAAGCTTGCATTGTGGGTCTTGCCATCAGCACTCTCCTGGATGCTGAATGTCTCGCCATTCACGGTCCAGAATTCGGCAATATCACCGTCTAGTGGTGGTTGATTTCGCAGGCTATAACCGCCTGGCTGCGCGTTAAAACCAGATGTATTTGTTCCCGAAATTGACCGCCAATTAGTAGTTGATGCAAGTTTTTTGATTGCTTGCTGATTTGTAGCCCGGCTGCCCGTAAAGGTTATTCCCTGATGCTGGGCCAATGTAAGATAATCCTGCTTGTTTGGAAGCCTCCAACCTTCTGGCAGGTGAATGGCTTTTATTTCCTCGAATGTATAGTATTTGCCATATTCGGGCTTTTTACCCAAGGTATCATATACAATTCCATCTGGTCCGGAGTAGTTAAGCGTCGTCCAGACTTGACTACCTAATGCCACTGTCGGATATTCTTTACTGTTAATTAGAACCGCACCGGTATTCTGTGGAGCGGGTTGATCAACCTTGCTTTTTTTACAAGCAGATCCAATGGAAAATAAGGCAATAAGATAAGTTAGAAGGATTAATTTGTTTTGAGCTTTCATGGCTATTGAATTGATATGAATACAAATAACATTGCCCACATAACAGATGCTGATTGGCTGCTACTGTTGATCAAACTCCCTAGGCTGTTTGGATATTAGCTTGCGCGGATCTGCTTCTGTAAGGTTAGACAGCGGCTTATTGGTAGGTTTATTGCGATATGGAACAAGTTTTGGATAGCCATGCCTTAGGCTCACGTTGCGCAGCTTTTTATCAGAATATTCGAAGAGTTCGTATTTCCAATAGCTATGATTTCTAAACCGTATCAAATCTTTTGCAACAATCTCGTATCGATGGTCGGCGTTGAAATCAGTTTCGGGCTCCATAGAAAAGTCAAAAAAGGAAACTTTTGAATACGAACCATCCGGCGCGCTGAACAGGTACATTTTCCTTTTCACTTTTGACGCTAACGGCGATGCTCCTTGGAAATTGAACAGAATCTTAAAGTCCAACCGACCATCGTGATTTAGATCTGCAGCGAACGCAGTATCAGGGCAACTTTCAATGCCGACTGTCAGCTCGCTAAAATGCTGAATGAGCCCTGAATCAGTCTTAGAAATTACTTTGATTCCTTTCTCTTTGACATCAATAAGAGACACTTGCAGATCATCCGAGCAAAAACGCAAAGTGTCGCCGCTCCTGGACACAGGCAGCTTATCATATCGAATTACGCTTGGCTTCTTTGCAGAGGGATCAGGTTGCAAAAACGTGAAGAGCAGTAAACTTATAGCAGGTAATAACAATTGGCTAAATTGGATGTGGTTATAGAATAATGCTTGGACTTCCAAAATAGGTAATCCAGCACTGAATTTAGAAGGCATAAGATGCTGAATTGTATTTTTTTGAAGTTCAACATCCGCTATTTTTGTGTAAAATGTATTGAACAATGATTCAAATAGTTCCTTATCGGCCGGAGTGGCCAATACAGTTTAAGCAGATTGCAACCTTGCTAAAAGATGCGACTAACGCCTGGGATACCAGCATTTATCATATAGGATCAACAGCTGTCCCGGGTCTTGCCGCAAAAAATATCATTGACATTCAGATTTCGGTGAATGTGTTTGATCCGCAAATTGAAACAGCATTAAATAGCATCGGCTTTACGAGAATCCATAATCTCTCAGACCATCGTCCACCTGGCCGGGAGGATCTTGACGACGAGCAGCTTTTTAAATGGTTTTTCAAGCTCGATAAGCCGGCCGTAAACCTTCATGTCCGCAGGCGAGGTATGTTCAATGAGCTATATCCGCTGCTGTGCAGGGATTACTTATGCTCATATCCGCAGGCAGCGAAGGCTTATGAAGCAATAAAGATAAACCTGGCCAAGCGCTTCCCCGATGATGTCAATGCCTATTACGAAATCAAAGATCCCGTTTTTGATGTCTTGATGGTAGGAGCGGAAATATGGGCATCCTCTGTAAGGTGGTCACACCCGCAAAGTGATTTGTAATAAGCATGTGTAGGAACAATGCCGTTCACTAAACAACTGCCTGACCCGGACAAGTTGATGATCTCGGTAGTCGGGAATACTACAAGTAAGGTATTGAAGAAGTTGCTTCTCTCGACGTGATTAGTTTGTAAACACTAGTAAAGCTCGGCTCTTCGGGTAACATTTACTTTCTCAGATTTTGCACCGCCAAAAGAGCGTTTTGGTCGCGGGCTCATGCTCCTATTTGTCAGTTGACACCGTACGCAGAAACGGTGGTGGCCGTTGCAGAACTAGGAAGGTTTTTTCGGAAATTTGGAATTGCCTGAGTCACTTTGTTAAACTTTGATAAATAAATGTAAAAACTGATTATAGACTCTGTAAAAACTCCGTTTAGGTGAGTTAAGGCCTCTATTGCCTTACTGTTTACTGGTTTTCTTTTAAATGCTTTGAGATACTTTTTAAGATTAAAGCAGGTAGCTGCCATCAGCATGACTTTATGTGCCGCAGCTTTGCCTAAAACACTGATTTTACTTAATCCGTAATGATGTACCAGGCTTCCAAAAACTGGTTCTACAGTACTTTGACGTACTCGTTTCATCCGTTTCCCCCGCCTGCTGAGCTGCCTTTCATAGGCTCTGTGGTAATGATCATCATACGCGGTTGTATATATTCTTTTAAACAGAGACTTGGGTGTGCAGGAATCTTTCAGTACACAAGGAATGCAATCCTTTTTTGAAGCCCGGTAGCCTTTTATAGGCTTTCCGTCTGAGGTTCGTTCAAAGCCCTTGAAAGGAATTGTCTTACCCATGGTACAGGTAAAAACATCTTCTTTTCTGTCATAGGTAACCCATTCCCTTTCTGGTTTGTACTTACCAAAAACAGGAATCCATGGTGTGATATTCCTCAGTTCCAGGAACTCATAGTTAAACCCATTTGAGTACCCTGCGTCTGCTAACAGTTCTGTCATGCGAAGCTCATTAGCTTTCAGTCGATTTTGGACTTGCACCGTCATTGCCGGCAGATACTGACTATCTCTGCCATCTGCGAAGTCAGCCTGTATATGACTAATTACGCCTTGACCTGTATCGACTGCCATACTGCAGTGGTAGTTAAGTTTTCTTGCCTTGCCAGGCTTTACTGAAATACGAGCATCCGGATCATGAGGACTGTAATGCGTTTTGTTACTAAACAACTGAGCTTTCTCATGAGAAGCGCCGCTGGCTCCCACCGGATTTTTACGCAGTTTATCGTGGACATGTTTCACACGGTTCAAATGATGCTGCGGAGCAGTGATCAACCCCACTGTCGAAGGTGTGGCAGTGATTACTGGCTCTTGGTTTTCGGTATCTATGGCTTCAAAGTGCCTTTCAATCGATTGAAAAGGTTTTTTCAATTCAAGGCTTTCCATGGAAGCATTGGCTTTAACCGGAGCTGAATCCATCGCCTGGGTATGCCCGCTGACCATGCCTTTATCCACACATAAAGTAAAGACCTTATTAAACAAACTCTCAAATACAGTAGCCGGATATAGCTGTCTGGTCCGGCTGATAGTCGAATGCCATGGTAACGGCTCATCAATATCGTATCCCAAAAAGTAAAGAATATCCATACGCATAGCGCAGTGCTCAATCAGCTTGCGATCAGACGTTATGTTTTCCAGATATCCTGTAAGCATAAGCTTAAAGAAAACCACAGGGTCTATGGATGGATTTCCAGTACTTCCATAAAGCTCTCTGGTATCTTTATATATATAGTTTAAATCCAGCGATTCTTTCAGCCTTCGATAGAGATTATCCTTAGGCACCCGGTCAGATAATTGAAAGCTGGTGAACAGTTTTTCCGTATAAATTTATCTTCCTTGCATGCCTGAAGTTACAAAAAATCAAGCTGTTTTGGAAGAAATTTGTGCTGTTTTTGTTCGAGTTCTGCAACAGCCACGGTGGTTAAAGCGTACTTCACTTAGATTGACCCGTCCTAAAAAGCGTTGACCGTTTGTCCGATCCTGAAAATAAGTTGTCAGTTTTAGGATGAAAAATAATTGGTTAAAGTTAATCCTGATATCATGTTTACAGTTGCAAAAAAAGTGCTTGTTCTAACTGAATTTATCTTGGTCTTGAAAGTGATTTTCTTAGAGGCTCCACAATGGGCCGCTGAATATGTCAAGACCTTGCAGACACCTTCCAATAAAGTAGGTTTTCTTTTGCAGGTGGGATACTTCCGGGTAGTTAGTCGGTTTTTTGGATCGAACCGTTTTCATCAAAGTGACGTGGATTACGTAGCAGAAAGAATTTCGGTTGATATCAATGCGGTTCAGATAAGTGACTACGAAGGACGAACATCACTCCCGGCACCGGGAAGATATTCTTGGATATTTCGGTTTTGCACCTTTTGAAAATTCTTCGATTGAAACATTGACCCAGGAAACAAAGAGACTAGCTCATGTACAGACCAGGCCATACCTGATATTTGAAGGTATGGTAGATTTTCTCCAATCACATCATATTGAAATTCCGACCTACCAAAGCCTGAAAACGATTTTGGACAAAGCGCTTGCCAATTTCGAACAAAATTTAGAGTTTATTTTAAATAAGTACCTGACTGCTGCTGATATTTTACTTTTAGAGCAGCTTCTGGTCGAACACACTTCTTATCAGCAGGACAGCAGGAAGCATTTAAAAGTAAAACGCTATGAGATAACATTTTTCAAGCGGGTCTCTCAATCCATGGAGACAAAACAGATCCGTGAACGTGTGGCAAACTTTCAAAGTTTGAAGATCATGTATTTGCAGCTACTACCGGTATCCAAGCGCTTAAAACTATCTGATGCGACCATTCAATTCTACGCTGAATATGTCATCAATAACCAGGTTACGCAAATAGCTACACGCACCACCAACCGTTATCTGCTTTTAATATCCTTTATTATCCATCAGTACTATATGTTGGGAGATGCACTTATCCTCACTTTGAATAGTGCGGTCACCAACTATGTCAATGGTTGTGAGAACTTAGTTAAGCAGGAGCTTTATCAAAACAGGATGCAGACCGCGCAGCTGGTCAGCAGTGTTGCCCACCGGAGTAGCACCCACATTGATGTTTTGGGTGCCATCGAAAAAATCATTGCTGACACTGCAATGAAACCCCTGGCCAAAGTAACCTTGATTGAACATCTTTTTAAAAACAAACGGTTATCTCAAAAACTGTTACAAGAAGACCAGCAACGCCTTAAAGCATTGAAAGAAGCCAACCAAAAAATAAACGACCGAGAAGATTTTTATCAGATGCTTGAAAAAAATGCGTCTAAACTAAATGGTAAAGTCAGTGATATTGTCAAAGCCTTGATCCCGAGTGAAACTTCATCAGGGAAGGATATTCTTGCAGCAGTCCGGTACTACCAGGAAAAGAACGGTGCTATTATTTCCCGGGCAGCAGTACCAACTGATTTTTTAGGGATGGAACAGCAGCAACGCGTACTAACACCGGAAGGGAAATTGCGGAAAGGTTTATATAAAGTATTCCTGTTCCAGGAAATCAGGGATAATATTAAGTCGGGAGCACTTCCAATCGATTCATCATACGACTACCGAAGTTTTGACGAGTATCAAATACCGTCATCGGCATGGAACAAAGAAAAGGAAAAACTAATTGAGCAAGCCGGCTTAACAGCTTTTGCAGATTCATGAAAAACCCTGCTTAGATTAAACGAAAAGCTCAATGCCCAAATTAAATTAACAAATGAACATATAGCAAAAGGCAGTAACAAACAGGTATACTTCGATCCTTCTGGTGACTGGCACCTGATGAAAGATAAACGATCAGAAGAAATCACAGATTTAGAATCGCTCTATCCGTAGGAATATGTCATTCCATTGATAGAAGTGCTTTCAACTGTTCAAAATGCCACTGGTTTTATTTCCTCGCTCGTTCACGGTGGTATAGATCGCATTCCTAAACGCCCGGACGAGCAGTTGTTCTTTGCAGCAATTCTTGGGTTCGGGTGTAATATTGGTATCCGCAAATTCTCTTTCATGTCCAAAGGTATCAGGACCAGTTCACTGGAGACAACGGCACTTCAATATTTTTCACCGGAGACTGTAATACAGGCAAATGACAAAGTACTTGCATTTAGCAATGCCTTACCACTTACCGGGCATTATAGAAAAGATGCAGACTTTATACATACTTCAAGTGACGGCCAAAAGTTCGATGTGTCCGTTGCTTCCCTTGTAGCTTCTCCTTCCTTTAAATACTTTGGAAATGGCAGGGGTGTTACCATGTATTCCTTTCTGGACGAAGCCGGGCAGTTATTTTATTCAACCGTATTCAGTGCAGCAGAACCCGAATCTCATTACGTTTTGGATGGTCTGACCCACAATGAAGTAATTATTCCCAATGCCCATTCAACAGACACTCATGGGTTTAGTGAACCGGTATTTGCGTAACTGGCCTGCTTGGGATTGATTTTCGTCCCAGGTTTGCAAGGTTTCATCATCAGCAACTTTATTCTATTGATGAAGCCCGGACTTACCGTGAACTGAATTATAAGATTGTCCCGAACCTTAGAATTAATCTGGTGCATCTGAAAAATCATTGGGATGAAATTTTGAGGCTCGTTTGCACGATCAAGCTGGGCTATGCCAAGGCATCAACATTGTTCAGGCGTCTAAATTCATATTCAAAACAACACCCGCTTTACAAGGCCCTCAAAGATTTGGGAAGGCTTTACAAAACAGCTTACATCTATCAGTATATGGATGATGAAATAATCCGGAAATCAGTGTCTGGTTCACTTTCTAAAATTGAAAGCAGCAATAACTTTTCAAAAGCTATCACAATTGGCAATAACCAGGAATTAATCTGGGCCACCCGGAAAGAACAATTGACAGCAGAAGGTTGTAAACGGTTGATAGCAAATGCGGTAAACACTTATAATCTGCTGTTGCTCTCCGAAAAGCTGGTAGCAGCCGAATCTGAACAGGACAGGCAAATCCTGTTAAAAAAAATTCTTGCAACTTCTACCCATAGCTGGGCACATATTAACCTTGTGGGAGAATACGACTTCTCTGACGGTAAAGATTATAAAGTGTTTAATTTAGGCTCGATTATGGATTTAAATCTAGCGCCTTAGGATTCAATATTCTGGATTGATACTAAATGAAAATGCTACACGAAAGTCGTGACGGTTTTTCTCCCTTTCTTAGTTTACCCCTAATATGGTAGATTTCGAATAACGTGTTTTATACAACATCCTTGCCTGTATCAGACCGGTTTGTTTAAAAATTCAGAATTGCACAAATCCGGATGAAGTTTGAGAGGGTGGCCAAAGTCATTGGTTACTTGGCTATTTTCAATTCGAAGTAAAGTTTGGACTTACAAGTTGTTTAAGAAGCTTTTTTTAACATATATTTGAAAGCTTTTCTCGGCTTATTGTGCTTTAAGGTTTTGGCCATCAGGCCAGTTGAATATCTAGAGCAGCTTCCGGACTAAATTATTTGAGATGCTTTTAAAAAAGTATTTCTGCAATTATTTCAGTTAACAACGACAAGCGTTACGATGATAACAAAACTACGTGTTACCTTTCTTTCGCTTCTTGTTCTATTAGCAGGACTTGAGCATGCAGTTGCTCGTATACCAGGTCAAACTCCATCTGCCAAAAGTGACTCCATGGTTTGTCAAAAGCTGATGAGCTCCTCCTATCTATATTTAAACAAGCCTGGATCTGATCCTGTCGATTTGAATCAGGCAAAGCTTCTCGCTGAAAAAGCAATGAATTTTAGCAAGGAGCATAATAAGATAATTTGGCAGGCAGATGTCTATTTATTGCAATCAAGTATAGCTAGGGAGAGTGGAAATAACAAGCTGGCTGCTAGCCTGATGCGGTCGGCAGAGAAGATTTATGAAAGTAGCAGTGAATGGAGGAGGTGGGGCAATGCTTTAATGGAGAAAAGGTTGTTATATGGAATTGATGGCAAAGAGCTAGATGAACGTATTATAATTATTGAGAAAGCCGTGTCATTGTCTGTAAAAAGTAAAGACAAACTTTTACAGGCTGACGCTTTAAAGGAACTTGGCGACTTGCTACAAATCCGTGGAGATTTTCCAAGGGCGTTGGTCGTTTTAAAAGAATCACTTTCCCTTTACCTGCAAACCAATTACAAAAAGCTTCAAGGTATTTATGATCTTTTAGGGCTTGTTAGCACTACATTAGGCATGAACAAGGAAGGTCTGGAATATGGATTAGAGGCAGTCAAAACAGCCGAAGCTGTGGGGGATTCAACCATGCAGCTCTGCACGATTTACAACAGGATCGCTAGCACTTATGTGGGTTTAGAGGATTATATAAATGGGTATAATTATTATCAAAAGTCAATGAATATTGCCCGCAGGTATCATGATAACCAAACAATTATTCAGCTGACCCATAGTATTGGTGCTTTAATTTATAGAGGATTGATTCCTGGCATGAAGTTATCTCCTAAATATTTTTTAAATAGGCTTAAGAACTCTAAGTCAATGTCCCAGCAGGAGATATTTTCAATAATGGGTATTTTAGTCAATATCTGCGACAGATTAAATCAGGATGAGAAAGCGCAAAAGTATTTTGAGGTAATGAGTACAATCATGGAAAAAGAGCAATTAAGTGGTTTTCAAAGGATGATATATTACCAGTACGGAGCGCAGCATTTTCTTCACCGTAAAGAGCTTAAAAAGGCAGAATATTTCATTGATAAATTTAGGAGTTTATCAGCCAAAGCAGGTGCAAAGCATAACAGCATTTTAAGTGAACGTCTGATGTTCAGACTTGATTCACTGAGGGGAGATTATATGGGAGCGATCCGGCATTACCAGCGCTATCAGGCCGCAAAGGATTCAATGAATAAAAAACAGAATCAGGACCAGGTGGCCATGCTTAATGTCAGGTTTAATATGGAAAAAAAGGATCATGAGCTAAAATCGAGAGCTGAAAATATTGACCTTCTTACCAAAAGAGGGCTTTTACAACAGCAGCTGCTAGAGAAGACGCAGTTAAACCGGAATATCACTGCCGTAATTCTGGTACTAAGTGTTTTGTTATTAATACTTCTGTTTAAGGGATATGTGGTCAAACAAAAAAACAGTTTAATTATTGGACAAACCAACGAGAGACTTCGGAAGCTGGTTGAGGAAAAGAGCTGGTTGGTCCGTGAAATTCACCACAGAGTTAAGAATAATCTTCAAATCGTGATAAGTCTTCTTAATATTCAGTCTGCCAATATGCAAAGTGACCCTGCGCTGAAGGCGATTAAAGAGAGCCAATCGCGCATGTATGCGATGTCTTTGATTCATCAAAAACTGTATATGACCGATGAGCGTACATCCATTAACATGAAAGACTATATCCATGAGTTATCATCCTACTTAAAAGATAGCTTCGAATTGGATAAACGTATCGTTTTTGAAACGACTGCAGAGGATATAGAACTTGATGTCTCTGAGGCTGTTCCTATTGGTTTGATCATGAATGAAGCGATTACAAACGCAATCAAATATGCATTCCCTGAACAGAGATCCGGTCGAATTAGTATTATCTTCCAACATCTTGAAAACGCTTTTGTAAGTTTAATAATCAGTGATAATGGAATTGGTATGCCGGTTGAAAGTGACTGGCATCATTCGGAATCAACCGGAATTTCACTGATTTCAATGCTGACTTCTCAGATTGATGCTGAATTAAAGATATATTCTGAAAACGGATTAACTATTTCAGTTCAATTTAAACCGAGCTGATTATTTTTGACTTATATGAAACTATCGCCAGTAATAACACTAGCGTTTTTTTTGCAACGACGGTGTCGACTCAGTGGTTTCGGGTATTAATTGTCCCTGACGGGGAGTCGATGGAATTTGGCAAGAATATCAATAATAATTTGCTTTTATATTTAAATAAAAAACCCCAGAAGAATTTCTGGGGTTGAAACAAACGGAAAACCTATTACTATGATTTAAAGAAATCTAAAAGGTCATTATTAATTGTCGCCGCTTCTGTTGTTGGCATTCCATGAGGAAATCCTGGATATGAGATGAGTTTTCCGTTTTTCAAAAGTTTTACAGCTTTAGGTGCTGAATTCGCAAACGGTACGATCTGATCATCTTCGCCATGCAGAACGAGTACAGGAACATCCACTGCCATTAGACTTTCTGTCAAATCTGTTTCTGAAAATGCCTTTATTCCTTCATAATGCGCTTTTATTCCACCCATCATTGCCTGACGCCACCAGTTATGCTGAGTTCCCTGCGATATTGTTGCTCCTTCGCGGTTGTAGCCATAAAATGCAATTGGGAAATCGTAAAAATATTGCGCACGTTTTGTTGCGGTTCCTTCTCGTATTTCATCGAAAACAGACATCGGAACTCCTTCTGGATTACTGGCAGTTTTTAACATTAGCGGCGTGATGGCACTAATAAGTACAACTTTAGCGACACGGCCTTTGCCATACTTCGCAGCGTAGTGAATTGCTTCGCCTCCACCTGTCGAGTGACCAACATGTATAGCATCTTTCAAATCCAGTGCTATTGTTAGCTCGGCAACGTCAGCAGCATACGTATCCATGTTGTGTCCTTCAGAAACCTGGGAAGACCTTCCGTGTCCTCTGCGGTCATGGGCGATAACGCGGTATCCCTGACTTAGAAAAAACATCATTTGTCCATCCCAATCATCTCCGGATAATGGCCAGCCGTGGTGAAAGACAATCGGCTGCCCCGTTCCCCAATCCTTATAATAAATTTCTGTACCGTCTTTAACCGTAATTTTTGGCATAATCTAGAATTTAAATGGTTTATTTATGATTTAAGATATTAAGAACTAAAGCTGAGTAATCTCATAATGTCTTTCAATTGGTCGATTATGGGAAGCTCTGTATAAATGATCGAATCAAAAAATTTGAAGCTTGTTGCTAACTCAGATTACATAATCCTTAGATGTCTTTTTAACTTCTATTTTCATATTCTTTTTTTAGAAATCTATTGGAAGATTTCTAAACTTGAAACAACACACTTTTGCATAGAAATAAATTAATCTACCTATTGGGTAACAGAAGGTTTTTTAATTTTAAATGTCCAATTGATCATTAGAAGAGAGACAATTTAAGGGTGAACCATTATTCCATGCAATTTATACCCCTTTGAAAACCAACTTTGTGAAGAAAGCTGGGTCAATAACAAAAGTACCCCACTTTTCATCAAATTTGGCGGTTGGTCGTGACTTTATAATCTCTTCCAGAGATTTACCTTGTTGTTTCAAAGTTTTTATGTTTTCGTAAACTTGGACTAGCATGTCTCTATACTCAATAAGATGGTTTCGGGATCCCACCGATCCATGACCAGGAATTATGATAGTATCACTAGTAGTTATTTTGATATTATGATTGGCAGCGTCAATCATACCCTTAATATTCCCGCCTGTGTTATAGTCAATAAACGGATAATGACCATTCCACCACGTATCTCCAACATGTAATACATTGGCAGTCGGAAAATTTACGAATATGTCACTATCGGTATGAGCGGGTTGATAATGGTGCATTTGAATATTTTCTCCGTTAAAAGTCATTGACTGCTTATCACTAAAAGTTTTCCCAGGAAGTGCTCCCTTTGGAGATGGGGGAAACGTATAATTCCAATCTTCTACTCTAATCGTTTTTGACATATTTTTGAGTGTATTGACATGTGCGACAATTGCCGCTCCCTTTTCGTGTAACCAAAGATTACCGTCAACATGATCAAAATGCCAATGCGTATTAATAAGAAATTTCAATGGTGAATTCCCTAAGCTCGCCAACGCCTCAGACATATTAGTTTTCGATACACCGATTCCGCCATCAACCATCAATTTGCCTTCTTTTCCATTAAGCACTAATACGTTTCCTCCAGACCCTTCTAAAACGGACAGATTTCCCCGAAGACGAGTGACGTTTATTTTTGCGGTCGCAGCAGCTTTTTTAATAATATTAACCGGGCTTTCTTGGGCAAATAGCGAATGAGGGGAAAGCAACAATCCTAGTGATAAAAGACCTGCTGACTCAATAAATTTTCTGCGATCAAACTGAATGGATTCCATATAATGTAATTTAAATTGTTAACTTATTATAAATCAAAATTTATGAGCGGAATCAACCTATTAAAGAGGAATGACAGACTCATGACAATCCTAATCGAATGGCTATGCCATATCGTAGTGATGGATTTTTCAGAATTTTTGAAGACAGAAAATCCAATAAATAATTGACCACGTGGCTGAAATATTAGTCAGATTACGACCTCTTTCCGCAGAGCATCTGTAATGGTTCTGTTCTAAATTGAAACTAAAACCAGAGAAAAGTGCCTTGGTAATTAAGGGTCTTTACTGTTTTTACATTTTACCTTAATTCGACATAAGATTATATCATCATTTTTACTTGAATTTCGTTATCCCACTAAACGAAATCTTGATAACATATATCTGAAATTATTCAACAACCGAAAACGTGCCTTCTAACGCTGTGGATTTCCCATTTTCCAAAATTCTAAAAACTAAAAGTTTCTTTCAATGTCAAATACATGGATTCAAATGTTTTTTTGTCTTGAATGAACATAAATAAAATGTGCTTCCATGTCCTGGGAACCCAGTTTTAAGTGGGCTGTTACCTTTAATTTTTTATCTGAATTATATTTAATTGAGAAAGCGGACCACCGATTTGGCAGAGCTTTCCTCCACTTGCGAGATTTCCTAAATCAACTGCTGCAAAGCCAAGCAGCTGAATTAGTTTTGCGCAATGTCTTTTTGCATAAAGATCGTCTCCTGAAAGAAAAACTACGCGCCTGCCATAAATTTGCTCTGAATGATTTTCCAAAATCTTGTAGTAAATTGTATTAAATGCTTTTACTAATCTTGCGCCCGGAGCAAGGGCTGCTACTAGTTCGCTGGAAGTCTTGCCATTCAGATCAGGTGCCTTTAAATAAGGATCAAAAACGATTCCAGGATTAGTAACGTCTATTAGTATACGGCCATTCCAACAAGGAAGGTTGGCAAGTGCTTGCTCTACCTGATTCCACTGCACAGCCAACACCACAATTTCCGCCTGTGCAGCTTCTTGTGTTGTTCCGGCTTTTACCCAAGGTCCAAGATCAGAAGCAATTGAACTTAGGGAGTCCGGTCCCCTGCTGTTACTAATGATCACGTTAAATCCTGTTTTAGCCAGTTGTTTAGCGAAAGCTTTTGCAATACGGCCAGCTCCTATAATACCTACCGTTTTCATGTTTATAATTTTGACTAATAGATTTTCTACGAACTTGAACTTATCCTTAAAGGTAGGCTGTAATACTGTTCTGGAAAACGTAGCAAATGTGGTTGAATATGTATATTTTCAGTATTTAGCTTCGTCTGTCGGTTTACTGATTTAAATAGTTTTATTGAAATGTGCTTCGCTAAGACTGCGTACCCTAAGTAAAACGCCCTGCAATTATTTTGCATTTATAAGTTACGTAGAGCTTGCATATTGTATTTTAATTTTAATCTGATTTAAGGAATGGGAATTTACTATCTTGTATTACAAAATAAAAAATTGTTATACTCTAAAATAGAGCTTTGTACCTCTATGTGTGAAATTTCTTTCTTTTTATCAGAAATCGGGTATTTTTCGGATTCGAAAACTTTCTTTTGCAAAAGCTGTTCTAATGTTACAATTTCGAGTGTTGCACCTATATCTAATGTATGAAGATTATAGGATTGGTTTTGGTCTTTATTCATCTTAATAGAGTAAAATTTATTTGTGAATTAGTCAGATACTTTTACGCGTTCACTAATGATCATACCTGTCAGGTAATCAATCCCTTTCAATTCAATATATTCTATTTTAGGAGAGATGGGGCTTCCGCCTCTAATTCTGATAAATAATCGTTGTAAGGTGCATTCCTTGCCATTGATCGATGCAATTACCTTATATTTTTTTTCGTTGTTTTTCTTTAAGTAAAGGATACGCTGTGGATATGCAACAGACTTAATCTCAAAAATTTCGTGCCCTAACGATTTGACTATTATTCCATACGCAAATTTTCGTTGGAGATAATTCAACTCCTTCCTTTCACCGTTTTCAGCATATCTAACCCAAAAAAATCTAACAGGTTCTTTTATATTGAGCTGACCTTCACTATTTAAGTTAAGAGTATAGCAGACCGTATTTGAGTCTGGATCTCTTTGTAGATAGAACAGCAAATCTGGAATTTCCTTCGGTATTGGCAAGGAATCGTTCGTTTGGAAGGATTGAAGCCTTCTTTCGAGAAAAGGTTCGCAAATCAGGACTTGAAGAAAAGCGCAGCTAAAAAGTATTAAAGTATTCATATTGGCTTCTGCTAAGATTATAATAAATCTCTGAAATTTAATCGACCATTAAAATGGCTAATTAGTGCCTTCTGATGTCTGATTGGTGGTTATAAAGTGGCTGTTCTTTAAGAATAGATGGATTTTGTTTTTTTTACCTCTTCTAATTGAAATTACATACTAATTATATTTTGTTATGCTAGCAAGCTTATTAAGAGGATCAGTTCTGCTGTTTTATACCGCTGAACATGCACCTTATGTACAGGCTGCATGTTCATCAGTAATAAAGTTGATTTTTAAAGAATAGTTTCGATCAGGATTATAACTGAAATGGTTGACAGAGAAGTGATTTCCAGTAAGCCAGTCTCGTTGATAAAGGCGGTGTATTCCTTCTGTACTTCAACGCCATTGATCGTAATCCGTCCTTGGAGTACATAAATCAATACACCGTTTTTACTGCTGTTTAGTTGGTAGTTGTAGGGCAACTCTATTTGAATACCTACCTGATAAATCCATACATCCTGCTGGATTATCAAAGAATTTGCAGTCCCGTTAGGTGAGACAAGTAGGTTCTCTTTTGAATTGTCAGGAATTTGACCACTTTTAAGTACTTGCACCGATGGAAAAACATCAAGCACGGAAGGAGCAACCCAGACCTGCAGATGCCGCGCGTTTTCAGTTTCTGATACATTGCCACCTTCATGATACAAGCCTTTTCCACTGCTGATCAGCTGCACATCCCCGGTTTGGTACTCTTCATGCGCGCCTAGAGTATCCCGATGTGATTCGGTACCAGAAATCATTAGCGTGATAATCTCCACGTTTTTGTGCGGATGCATACCTAAGTGGCTTTTGGGGTAAAGAATATCGTCGTTGAAGACATAGATAGCCCCGAAGCTTTGCGGTAACACCTTGCTGGCCATTCCATTACTAAATAGAGGACGGCCTTCAAATACTTCGTTCTTCATTTGACCGCGGTCATCCGATTTCAATAATTGGATTTTCATATATTTTAAAAGTTGAAAGTTGCGGTCATAGCTTGTTGCATAAAGTTCAATTCAGCACTGCACCATCTTTTATCTTTTTTCCTTGGCATTAATTATAGCTGTCTAACTTGTAAATAAACAGAGGCTCCGGTGTTTTGACCAACAGGAATTCTGAATGATGTTGGATTGAATATCCGGCCTCGATAGGAAAGATTATTAAGAAAATAAAAGATACGATGCAATTTTTGCGCAGTAGGGTTCTTTATGAATGGCTAAGAAAAAAATTAATATATCCTGCTGCCAGTTCCGGATGTTGGTGCTGCGGCCCATGACCAGCATCATTTAATATAATGTGCTGCATTGTTGGGGCGTTGCGTAGCAGTGGAAACCAGTTCTCAGTGGCAAAACTAATGTCATGATCGCCAGAAATAATCAGGACCGGAGATTGCAGGTTTTTATACTGTTCTCTAAAATTAAGTTTGTCTTCTCTGAAAACCGCTGAACCGGCAAAGTAGCGTTGAAAGAGTTCCTGGGTTGCTGGAATCAAGTTTCTATCCAGCCTCATCGCAATTCGGTCATGAGACACTTTGGCCGCCGCCCGGCTTTTCTCGGAAGTAGGTTCAAAGAAAAGTACATATTCATCCTCCAAGTCATTTTCTGGTTTCAATGCCCGCTCAAAAAAGGCTGGTTCAATAGGTATGGCGTTGTTGCCAGGAGGATTAGTACCAATAAGAACAGTACGCTTTATACGCTTTGGATTTAGAAATGTGACCGTCTGGGTAACGAGCCCGCCATACGACCAGCCGAGAATGTTGAACTGATCAAGACCAAGATGGTCTGCCAGATGAATGATATGCGCAGCTACTTCATTTATATCGCTGGGCAGCTGACCTTCGGAAGCACCTATCCCGGGATAATCAAATAAAATTATCTTGTGTTTTGCTGCCAATGCGTCAAGAAATATCGGATCCCAGGTATCCATTACACCTCTGAATCTATTTACCATTAGCAAAGGCTCGCCAGTTCCAAATTGCCGGTAAGCCGTATTTATTCCACCGATAATCTCAATCTTAGTTTGGGCGTTTGATGCAGGTGAGTTCATGATTAATATAGTTATAGTAAGAGAATGGAAAAAAGTAAGAGTACTAGCGATGCCCTTAAGTAGCTGTTATATCTTTGCAAAGAGATCATTAAGTATTTCGCTGCTAGATGGATGTGTATAAATTGTGTCACGCAACGTCTTATAGTCCAGGCCTGCCTGCATGGCAAGCTGAACCAGGTTGATTATTTCACTCGAATTTGCGCATAGCAGCGTGCAGCCCAGTATCTGGTTCGTATCCGCATCAACGATGGCCTTAAGAATGCCTTCTGTTTGTTTCAGGATTTGTGCCCTGGTACTGGATGCTGCCGGCAAGCTGGCTACCTTAATGCGGTATCCCTGACTGACTGCCTCATGTTCCCTGAGTCCTACCTGGGCCAGTGGCGGGGTGATGAATAAGGCTGATGCTATATATTTTCGGTCAGAACTAGTACGAGTTTCATAGTCAAAGAATTGACTCCGGATGATACGGAAATCATCCAGCGATATATAGGTAAACTGTGGGCCGCCATTCACATCGCCGATAGCCCAGATGTTTTCAGCCGTCGTCTGTAAATGGTCATTAACCTGGATGTATCCTTTGTTATCGAGTTGTACTCCGGCAGAAGAGAGGTTTAAACCGGCGGTGACAGGCTGACGGCCTGTGGCAACAAGAATAGCCGAAGCCATTACTTGTTTTTGTATTTCTTTCTGCTGATATATAATTGTGCCTTTTAGCACACCCGAAATGATTCTTTCAATATGGGCATCTAGTTCTATACTGATACCTTTTGCTGTTAAAATGGTATGAATAGCGTCAGCTACATCACGGTCTTCATTTGGTAAAAATGTAGCTGACCGGTCCAACAAAGTCACCTTTGAGCCGAACTGAGCATACATGCTGGCAAATTCAAGCGCAATGTAACCCGCGCCAATGATAACAAGCTCCTCAGGTAATTGTGTCTGCTCAATAAGGCTTGTGCTGGTGAAAATCCGCTGGCTTTGCTCTATTCCTGAAATGGAAGGAATAATGGGCTTAGCACCTGTATTGACGATAATTTTTTTAGCTTCGATAAGTATCTCTTCGTCCGAATCTGTAAGATGGACCATCACCTGATGAGGCGAAACAAATGATGCCGTACCAGTTATAACTGTTGCATTCGGTAGCGTATCGACAGCTTCAAAGTTGCGCTGGCGAAGTGAAGATACCAATCGGTTTTTTTCTGTAATCGCTTCCGTATACGACACGTTGCTTTCCGCACTATGGACGAGTGATTTGGTAGGGATGCATGCGATATTGATGCAAGTTCCGCCATACATGAGTGGTGACTGTTCGATGACTGCCACCTGCCAACCTTCCTTGGCCATATAGGCTGCAAGCGTTTTGCCTCCTTTCCCAAAACCGATAATTAAGGCATCATAACTTTTTTGAATTGGTTCCATAAGATAAATGTGAGATTTTATTCAGGGTTATTGAATATTAATTCACCTAAATTGAGTTCAAGTTCTCCCTTTTGCTGTAAACCTTTGCCAAACAGTGCTTTGATCCGTGCTATGGCCTCGGGCCTTTGTAGTGAGGCAAAGAACTTAACCTGCGTATCAAGGATATCTTCGTTTTTCGGAAGGGTTGCCCTTTCATTCATGATTAATTTAATAGAGGCAATGGCCTGCTTATCGAATGATGCGATCCGCCTTGCCATATGGTCGACAAATGCGTCCAGCTGTTCATCCGGAATTGCACGGTTTACCCAGCCATAGGCAGCTGCCGTCTCTGCATCAAAATCTTGTCCGCTCAATATTATTTCTAATGCCCTGGCCTTACCAGTTAACAGATGTAGGCGTTCCATACCGCCACCTCCGGGGAAAGAACCGATACCAATTTCAATTTGTGCCAGAAAGGCTTTCTCCTTGCTTGCGAAGCGGATGTCAAATGCCTGGGCAAACTCACTTCCGAGTCCCCGTGCTCTTCCGCGAATAGAAGCAATGCTAACAAAAGGTGCTTGTTCAAGCCGCTTTGCTATATCCGGCCAGGAAATAGAAAGTCCGGTTTTTCCGGTGCCTTTGGGGAATTCATTTACTTTTAAAAGCTCAACGTGCGCGACGAAGAAATCTGGATTGGCACTTTCAAAAACAACTACTTTTAACTTGTGGTTTGCTTCCATTTCATCCATCAGGGCAATCAACTGCTTGGAAAACTCTGTATCGAACATATTAATAGGTGGATTGTCAAAAGTCACCTTCCAATACCCATCAACGATTTCTTCTGTTTTGAAAATCATGGTTTCTATTTGTTTGGTTTGAATAATGAAGTTGGAAAGACCAACGCCTAAGTTTTAAAAACAAAAGAGTTTGTACTCAAGACAACTGTTTTGTTTTTTACCAAAACTAGACACGCCTCGTACCGTTTGCTAACACAAATCCCGGAACTACTTACACTTTTCCCTGTTTCCTGACTTCATTAGGAGTTTTGCCTTTCGCTTTTTTAAAAAGTCTTGAAAAGTAGGGAACGTTGTCAAACCCTAATCTAAAGGCGATGTCACTCACGTTCATATCTGTTTGCAGAAGAAGGATTTCTGCTTGCTCAATTACATATTCTTGTATAATTCCTATCGTACTTTTCCCCGTTTCCTTCCGAACAAGGTCTGTCAGATAATTTGGAGATAAATTAAGCTGACCAGCCAAAGCGGATACAGTAGGTGCTATTTTCACAGGTTGTGAAAGATTGCGATAATGGTCTTGTAAAAGCAGCTTTATTTTAAAAGTTATTTTATCTTTAAAATACCCATTGTCAGTAAATTGTCTCTTGTAGTAAGTTTCGGCATAAGTAAGAATCACGTTGAGCAGGGAAAGAATAACATCTGTATTGACCCGATCTCTATTATCTATCAACTCGGAATGGATTTTAGTAAATAGCCAGGTAATGGTTTCCTCCTCCTGCGCGGTCAAAAACAGTGCATCATCAATATCGTAGCTGAAATATTTGTAATTGCTGATCCTAAGTGCAACGGTGTTTTTTTTTATTAAATCAGGGTGAAATACAAATGCGTAACCATCCCAAAATGTCAGCGCATCCCACGAAACAACTTGTCCCGGTTCACTGAACAACATTAATCCATTCTCGGTTTTGTACCTGCTTTTACCATATTTGATATCACCTGAAAAGTTTTTCTTGAAAGCAATTTTAAAAAGATTAACCTGGATTTCGGTGCTTGTGCCAGGAAAGCTGGCAATGGCCTGCTTGCACACCCTGCTATCCATATAAGGGTGCAAAGGATCAGGCAAGTTAAGATACCTGTTGTAGCTGGCTAAGTCATTAAATACTTGCATGCGTCAAGAATTGTGCGAAAATGTTTGATACCTTAAAGTGTTTGGATTGATTTGCATTCAAATTATTGATATAAATATCAATAGGGTAACATGTTCAGTTGCCTTGTAAATGTAAGTTGTTTGCATTTTTTGGCAGATAGTCTCAGTCATTTTATCTAAGTAGATCGTTTATCCGTATCAATTCCCGTTAAGTTGCCTGAATTCGATGGGAGTAAATCCGGTTTGCTTTTTGAATAGCAGGGAAAAATATGATGCATTTTCAAAACCTGATAGCTTCGCAATTTCACCGGTACCATTTTCGCCCGTGAGTAAAAGTTTTTTTGCTTCTGATATTAAAGAAATATTGACTAGTTCAACCGCTGTTTTTCCGGTTTCCTGCTTTAACAGATCGCTCAGGTACTGTGGAGACAGGTTAATTTTCTCAGCAATGTCTTCCACAGTCGGCAGTTCCATTTCTTTTAAAGCAGCACTGTTGAAATAAGATTTCAACATATCAATGAATCGGGTTAGGATTTTGACAGACAGGGTTTTTCTAGTGGTAAATTGCCTTTTATAATACCGCTGAGCATATTTAAGGATTGATGTTACGAGGCACAGGATAATTTCACGACTGAACTCATCGGGATTGTTGTAATATTCCTCCATAATATTTTTATATAATGTGTTCATTACAGTCTCCTCAATGGGTGAAAGGTGTATTGCTTCATTAATTTTATAGTCAAAGAAGCCATATTGCTTAACGTTCGGATGCATCTCGTGGTCTTTAACGTAATCCAGATGAATAAGTAGCATAAAATCTTTCTCTTCAAGCTGCACTTCTTTCATTTTGATGATTTGTCCAGGCTTTCTAAATAGCATCAATGCATTGCTGTGATCGTAAGTAGAGCGCCCAAAGCGAATCATGCCGTATTTTAGTTTCTTGAAAACAACAATATAGCAATCGCTGGTAAACTCCAGGCTGTCCAACGGGCGATCTAACTGGCATCGAAGTATACTGAAAAACGGATGTTCCGGTGGAGCCCAGCCGTTGCCGCGGTGCAGCTCGCTCAGTGTCTTGTAATGTTTCATCGATAGTATTGTGTCGGTACCAAATTATTTAATCGTTTGTTTTACTGACAGAATCACAATTGTCCATCGTACTGGTAATTGGCTTATCAAGGCTCAATTTCCTTACCGGCGCACTTTTAATTAAATTGTTTTAGAAGATCAGTGCCCGTGGGCAGCGATGCTTACCTCTTTCCAGTTTTCTATTTCTTTGATTCGCTGCGTGTAAATGTTATGAACAGCATAGTAAGCAACTTCTCCAAGCAGTAGCCTCTCAGGTGGGGTAGGGCTATCGACCACTGTCAGTATAGCATCAACTGTGGCCGCAGGTATTCCCCAGTGATCCCTATTTTTTGAGGACTCGTCAGAAGCGGCACGAACCATGTTATAATCCGTAATATCTGATGTGGTTTTAATTGCAGATGCTCCTGCCCAGTCCGTGGCAAAACCATTGGGTTCGATCAGTGTAACATTAATACCCAAATGCTTCACTTCCGAAGCGATGGTTCCGCTAAGACCTTCAACGGCAAATTTGGATGCATTGTATAAGCCTAGCATTGGTTGGGTAATTAAGCCTAAGAAACTTGATACCTGGATAATATGTCCGTTTTTCTGTGCCCGCATAATCGGCAGTACTGCCTGAGTTACCCAGAGCAATCCAAAAAAATTTGTTTCCATTTGTGCTCTTGCCTGATCTTCTGTGGTTTCTTCTACCGTGCCAAAAAGTCCGTAGCCAGCATTATTGATCAAGATATCAATACTACCAAATTGTTTATTTGCCAGATCGACCGCTTGAAAAACCTTTTCGCGATTATTTACATCCAGTTGAATCGGCAAAAGCTTATCACCGTAAACTGCCGCGAGTTCAGTAAGAGCTGATAGGTTACGTGCAGTGGCAGCTACGTTGTCTCCACGTTTTAAAAATGCTTCTGCCCAAAGTTTTCCAAAACCTTTTGATGCACCTGTTATAAGTATTGTCTTTGACATATCTTTCTCTCGTTATTTATTTGACAAAGTTATTCTTATCAATATGATTAGTGTTGCCTATTTAAGCGGAAGAATAGCACAGAAGTACAAAAGCGAACCAAAGAAGGAAAAAAGGTTGTATTCAGTTTTTTGCTCTCCTCAATTTTTATTGATAATTGTGAAACCATATTTTTATTACAATCTAATCCCTATAAAAAAACGTGAAAAAGATCAGCGCACATTTTCTGATCTTTTTCACGTTTAATTAATGTGTTATTCAGAATAGGGCGACTATACTAATGGTTCTGCAAGAGGAAAGTCTACGGGGATGATCTGCGTTGCTGCGTAAACATAGTTTGTTAACGTTCTGATTGAAATAAGGGCTATCAGTTCAATGAGCGCAGATTCATTATAGCCAGCTGCAAAGAAATTTTCCAAAAGATTGGCCTCGGCATATCCTTTGTTAGATGCGATAGATTGAGCCAGAAGAATCACAGTTTGGAGTTTAGAATCAGCAGCTTTTCCTTTTCTGATATCCAAGGTCTCATCCTTGATGAATCCTTTAAGTTGAGCGAGCATAGTGTGGGCAGCAAGGCAGTACGTACAATTATTTACCTGGGAAACGATCAGATTAATAGCCTCTCTTTCTTTTGCTGTGTAGGATGATCCCTGAGCAAGTGTTGCTTCAAAATCCAACATGCCCTTAAGAGTTTGTGCTGAATATCCGATCGTGGCATAAAGATTAGGCACTTGACCCATTTTTTTCTGAACCTGTTCTAAAATGGATTGGGATGCGGCACTTACCTGCCCTGTGGCAGGAACTTGAATCGTTTTCATGAATATATTGGCTTAAAGATTCTCAATTAGTAGCGATAGGTTAAAAACTGATATTACTCACTAAATTCTTACAAATGTACTAGCAGCATTAGCAATACAATAGCTCATTTGTCGGAAATAATAGCACAGAAATACGGGTATGAATTTTACTTTTCAATATGAGTTCTAATAGCAACTAAGCAGTTTTTTTTAACATATATTTGGGAATCCTTCCTGTTTTACCTGACTTTAAACTTAGCAGCATTAGGCCTGTTCAGTCTAAGGAGAAGCATTCGTTGTGATAAATTGAGCAGCTTGTGTAAAAGTATTTTGCAATTTTTTCAGTTAACAAAGACAAAACTTTACGATGATAACAAGATTACATCTTACGTCTCTTGCGTTTCTTATTCTATTGTCAATAGCTCTGCAAGCATTTTCTGCGACAACAGCTCAAACTTCACCTGCCAAAAGTGACTCACTGGTTTGGCAAAAACTGATGAGCTCTGCCTATCTGTCTTTAAATAAGCCCGGATCCGAGCCGGCCGATATGAAAGAGGCGAAGCTTCTGGCTGGAAATGCGATGAATTTCAGCAAGGGACGTAATAAGAAAATTTGGCAGGCCGATGTTTATTTATTGCAGTCAAGCATAGCCAGGGAGAGTGGAGATAAAAAGCAGGCATCTGAGCTGATACGGTCGGCGGAGAAGATTTATGAAAATAGTGGTGCCTGGAAGGGTTGGGGTAATACTTTAATGGAGAAAAGGTTACTGTTTGAAATTCAGGGCAAACAGCTTGATGAACGTATTAAAATCGTTGAAAAAGCTGCGTCAATATTTTCTAAAAGCAAAGATAAGCTTTTGCAGGCTGATGCTTTGAAGGAACTAGGTGATTTGCTACAAATCCGAGGGGATTATTCAAGAGCATTGACGGTTTTAAAAGAATCTCTTTCGCTGTATAAGCAGGCCAAATACAGGAATCTTCAAGGTATTTATGATCTGCTAGGTGCAGTTAGTACCATATTGGGCATGAACAAGGAAGGTCTGGAATATGGATTAGAGGCAGTCAAAACAGCAGAAGCAGTAGGCGATTCGACTATGCAGCTCTGCACAATTTTCAACAGAATTGGTATCACTTATATGCAGTTAAGAGAATATGGTAATGCGTATACATATTTTCAAAAATCAATGAATATTGCGCGGCGATATGGTGATGTTGACACCGTTGTCTTGCTGGCACATAATATTGGGTCGTTAATGAATGCTGAGGGAATGCCCGGTATGAAGCCACCGCTGAAATATTTTAGAAATATGCTCAAAACTTATAAGTCGATTTCGCCCAATGTGCTATTCCCAATTATGGGTATTTTAGTCAATATCTGTGACAGATTAAATTTAGATGAGGAGGCGCAGAGGTATTTTGAAGCAATGAGTGCGATCTGGGAAAAAGGGCAATTAAGCGATTTTGATCAGATGGCATATTATCAGTACGGCGCTCAGCATTTTCTTCACCGAAAAGAGCTTAAAAAAGCGGAATATTTCATTGATAATTTAATGCGCCTATCAAGCAAAAATGGTACCCGGTTTAACAGTTCTTACAGTGAGCGTATGATGTTCAGACTGGATTCTTTAAAAGGAGATTATCTGAGTGCGATTCGTCATTATCAGCGCTATAAGGCTGCAAGGGATTCTATGAACATAAAACAAAATCAGGAGCAGGTGGCCATGCTTAATCTCAGATTTAGTATGGAAAAAAAGAACCATGAGCTTAAAGCGAGAGCCGAAAATATTGACCTTCTAACCAAAAGAGCGCTTTTACAGCAGCAATTGCTGGAAAAAACAAAGTTAAACCGGAATATTACTGCCGCAATATTGGTACTTAGTGTTTTGTTATTAATACTTCTGTTTAATGGATACATGAGCAAGCAAAAAAACAGTATAATCATTCAACAGACGAACGATAAACTTCGGAAGCTGGTTGAGGAAAAGAGCTGGCTGGTCCGTGAAATTCACCACAGGGTTAAGAATAATCTTCAAATTGTCATTAGCCTTCTCAATCTCCAGTCTGCCAATCTGCAAAATGACGCTGCGCTGAAAGCGATTAAAGAGAGCCAATCCCGCATGTATGCGATGTCTTTGATCCATCAAAAACTGTATATGACCGATGAGCGTACGTCCATTAATATGAAAGATTATATCCATGAGCTATCATCCTATTTAAAAGATAGCTTTGAACTGGATAGACGTATCGTATTTGAAACGAGTGCAGAGGATATAGAACTTAATGTTTCAGAAGCCGTTCCTATTGGTTTGATTATGAATGAAGCAATTACAAACGCGATCAAATATGCATTCCCTGAACAGAGATCCGGTCAAATCAGTATTATGTTCCGACATCTGGAGAACGCTTTTGTAGGTCTAATAATCAGTGATAACGGAATAGGTATCCCGGTTGAAAGTGACTGGCATCATTCGGAATCGACCGGAATTTCACTGATTTCAATGCTTGCCTCTCAGATTGATGCTGAATTAAAAATCCAATCTGAAAAGGGGCTAACTATTTCGGTTCAATTTCAACCGAGTTGATTATTTGAATAATAAGAAACTATCATTAATGGGATAGAGTTTATTTGAGAGTGAAAAACATGAAAGGGTAATGTTTAAGGAACTAAATGATAGTTTGAGGTTATCAGTAGAAATATGAAAGGAAAAATTCTAATCGTAGAGGATGAATTGATCTTCGCGGCAGATTTAAAAATCACCCTTGAAAGAATGGGCTTTAAGGTTTGCGGTATCGCAAAGTCCGTGGACCAAGCACTTAACTTGCTTCAAACGCAGGAGCCTGATATCGTATTACTGGATATTTTTCTAAAAGGTGATTTGACTGGTATCGATCTTGCGCACATACTGCGGGGCAAACACATACCGTTTGTTTTTCTTTCAGCTAATTCAAATCAGGAAGTGCTTGTTGCGGCAAAGGAGACACAACCTTATGGTTTTTTGGTAAAGCCTATTCGTGAGAAAGATCTTCTGGTTACACTTGATATAGCTCATTATAAACATCAGTTTAGTATAGAAAGTAAATTGCACAAAGAATATGCATTGATAAAATATCTACAGCAGACAAGATTAGAAAATAATAGTTGGAGTACTTTATTGACGGATATTTGCAAAGCGCTGCAACCATTTATTCCTTTTGATTATTTAGCTACTGAATTGAAAACAGATTCAGAGGTTGATTTTGGAGGGCTTGGTTTTTTCCGTATCGGTTTTGAAGAATATCAAATTATGGGGTCAAAAGAACTTGCAACCATTTCAAAAACTAATGAAAGAGAGATTCTAAGTCTTTTTCTAAAATCCCGTAAAGATCATGTTCCTGTTATTTATACTACAGATATGCTCGAAGAAGCATGTCGATATCCAAATATAAAGCGATTTTTAGTAAATACTTTTAAAATCAAATCTCATATGGTAGTGCCGGTTCAACTGCCGAATGGTGAGGTTTTTTATTTTAACTTCTATTCTAAATTAGAAAATACGTATACACAGGACCATTTAGACCTTTGCTACCGGTTGCAATCTACGTTGTCGGAAGTTTTTGATAAAATGGTTAAAAATTCTTCGAACGCACAAGCAAAGCCGAGTAGGGGCGCAGAAAATGTGTTTGAACGGATAGTTGGGCGAAGTCCCCAGTTTTTACAGGTTCTTGACCTTGTATCACAGGTTGCTGAAACGGAAATTTCGGTATTGATACTTGGAGAAAGTGGAACAGGAAAGGAAGGAATTGCCGATTCAATTCACCGCCTATCGCCCCGATCAAAAAAAACACTGGTTAAAGTTAATTGCGCAAGTCTGCCATCTTCACTTATTGAGTCCGAACTGTTTGGGCATGAGAAAGGGGCATTTACAGGGGCCTATGAAAAACATGTAGGGAAATTTGAACAGGCACAAGGCGGAACAATTTTTCTGGATGAAATCGGTGAAATGCCTCTGGAAATGCAATCTAAACTTCTGAGAGTTTTGCAGGAAAAAGAAATTGAACGCGTTGGAGGCAAAGGGTCAATAAAAATCGATGTAAGGATTATAGCCGCTACAAATCGTAACTTGGAAAAAGAGGTTGCAGAAGGAAGATTTCGAATGGATCTATATTACAGATTAAATATTTTTCCTGTAATTATTCCTCCACTTCGGGATCGAAATGATGATATTGAAGAGCTTGTAACTTACTTCATTGATAAATTTTCTACTAAATTGAAAAAAGATGTCATATCTGTAAGTGTGCAAGCGATGTCCGTTTTAAAAGCGTACAGCTGGCCAGGGAATATTCGTGAACTTGAAAATCTGATCGAAAGAAATGTTCTGCTTTGCAAAGGATCAATAATTGATAAAATCTTATTTCTTCCTTCCTCTGATGTGGCAACGGCGTCTCCAAAGTTATCCCCGGTACACATTAAAACGATAGATGAAGTTGAAAAGGAACACATTCTTCATGTACTGAAAATTTCAAATGGCAAGGTGTACGGTACAGGTGGGGCGGCAGATTTACTTAATTTACCACCAACAACACTCGCCTCAAAAATTAAACGGCATAATATAAGCCGAGACGAGAGCCCGGATGATGACCACGATATTTAGTTTTAAATTTTTAAAACCACGAAATTTCGTGGTTTTTTATTTGTTTATTTAAATATTTTAAATTGAATATCAGGTAGTTACGAATTTGGTTCGATATTTTGATTTAGGAAGATACTTACCTAAAACTTTAATAACATGAACTTAAATCAATCCATTCGACCTTTGAAGGATCAGCGAGTAAACTTTCTAAGTACAGCTGAATGTTTAAAATCGTCATTTGAAATTAGTAAACTCTCCGAAAGGAACTTTACAAACATGTCTTTTCGGAATTCACAAACAATTCAGATAATCTGGTTTACTGCCGGAACCTGTCAGATTTCGGTAGACATGGAAGGACATCAGATTTCTGCAGGTATGGTGCTATGCCTGCGTCCAGGGGAAGATTACCGGCTAACCATGGCCAAAAACTTGGAGGGCTTTTTAATTAAATTTCCTACCGAGTTCCTTTTTTTCGGTTCAGAGCTATTTTCTGAAACCCAATATAATTTTACGCAGTCACGTCTTGTCCGAGTAGATGCAACAGCAGAGGAATTGTTATTTGAAATAGTTAGAAGTATGTACAGGGAACTTCAATTTAATTATTATCAGCAACAGGAGGTACTCAGGGGATTGTTAAGAATTTTCTCTATTTATCTGAGTCGTCAGGATAAGATTGTTGCTAATGAACCACCAAAATCTTCTTCGGTAACGTTGGCCAAACGTTTTTTTTATCTTTTAGACCAGCATTACAAAACACAGAAAAGGGTTTGTGATTATGCTGATTTGTTATCCGTTACTTCCAATTACCTTAACGAAGTAATCAAAAAGGAATCTGGCCTTACTGCCAGCTCTCAAATAAGAAAGCGTTTGATATTGGAGGCCAAAAGAAAGGCTATTCATCAGAATGAATCGTTAAAGTCTATCGCTTACGATCTGGGTTTTACCGACTGTGCACACTTTAGTAAGTACTTCAAACAAGAATGTGGACAAACGTTTACAGACTACCGTAAAATGATATTTGAGTGAAATAATATTTCCTTTTAAACATTGCTATTAACTAACCTTCATAAGAAAAGATCTAAGGTATCTTATTTCATCGGGAGGGGGCAGTTAAATTCCAAGTGCTTACTTAAAATGTAAGTATTGCTAATAGAAAAGACACTCATAACCAGGTTATCAGGAAGTTTATGGAAAATTTTAATACCGAAGAACTCATTCACTGTAAGACTAATGCTCAACTGCACGAAATTAATAGATACACTCCCCCGATTCATCCAATGCTTAGCTTATTGGCCTATAATGAATTGACAGATGACACACTTAGAGCGGCTCGTTTTACAGGAAACTTTTATGTTATTTGTTTATTGAAAGTAATGTCAGGGTATGTTTTATATGGTAAGACGAAGTATGATCACTGTAGCGGTTCGATGATGTTTATGAAACCTAGGCAAATTATCGAATTTAATAATGTGAAGTTTGCTGAAAATAGCTTTGTTATCTTAGTCCATGAGGATTATCTTTCCGGGCATTGGCTGCAGGAGCAAATTAGAAAATACTCCTATTTTGACTATGAAATCAACGAAGCGGTACATACATGCCCCCCTGAGGAAAAAATTATTTGGGATTTGTATGAAAAAATTCGAGTTGAATATCAGGGCAATCAAGATGAGTTGAGCACGGAAATTATTCTGTCACATCTGAATTCCATATTGAAGTATTCCGATCGATTTTACAAACGACAATTTGCAGATCGAAGGGTGAATACCTCTTCGAGTACCACCAGAAAATTTCATGATGCGCTGAAAGATTATTTTAAAACAGGCCAGCAGCAAATCCAAGGGCTGCCATCGGTCAATTACCTCGCCGGGGATTTATTTATTTCGACACGATATCTTAGTGAAGTACTTAAACAGGAGACAGGTAAAAATGCACTGGAACATATTCATATTTATCTGATAGCCGAAGCCAAAAACCAGTTGTTGGGTAGTGATAGTAACGTCTCTGGAATTGCTTATCAGCTTGGTTTTAAAAGTCCTTCGTATTTTACCAGGCTTTTCAAAAAGGTGGCCGGAATAACACCGATGCAATACAAAGAGCATTATACAGCCTGATAAAAATCACTAATTTGAAAATGAGTGCTGGGTGTATCTGCATTTCTAGTCGGTACTGTGGTCTTAAAACATATGTTTTCTGCCGGATTTTAACAGCCATCAATCGAAGGGTTGTATCGGGATCTTTATAGATTTTTTTATGTGGCGGCCTATAATACTCAGGGTAATTTTATTACAAGCTTTTTATGAATCAATTTCTTAAATTAATATTTTGTCAAGCGTACGCTGGCGCATCTATCCAGTTCGGATGCCGGATATTATACATATCGAAAGACAGTACTTGCAACTTTCCTCAAAAAATGGTGTCAGCACAGGGCAGATCTCCCTAACCTAAGTTAATCCATCCTTTCGCTGTGTCCTCTAAGCATTTGCGGCTGGTTTTTTTGATTTATTTTATCGTAATCCATCAATTGTATTTCAATTATCCATTTTAAAATTAAAATTATATGAAACTTGTAATTTTTTTCAACAGAGCCTTAAACCGCTTATTTTTTGCATTCTTTGTTTTATCTCTGATAATCATCCAGGTGTCTATTTCTAATGCGCAGGCCGTAAAAAATGTTGTAATTGTTCATGGAGCTTTTGCCGACGGATCTGGTTGGAAAGCTGTTTACAAAATTCTTACATCAAAAGGATATCATGTGTCAGTTGTGCAAAATCCACTTACATCGCTGCAGGCAGATGTAGACGCAGCAAAGCGTATCATTGACAGACAGGATGGTCCGGTAGTACTGGTTGGGCATTCCTGGGGTGGTACCGTGATTACAGAAGCGGGAGTACATCCTAAAGTGGTTGCGCTGGTTTATGTTGCAGCATTTCAACCAGATAAAGGTGAAACTACATTGAAATGGGCAACCTCTCTTCCAGCAGCTCCTGAAAGCGGTTTTGGGGGTGCAGACGAAAACGGAATAATATATTATGACAAAGCGAAGTTTAAATCAGGTTTTGCTAATGATCTTGGTAAAGAAGATACAGATTTTATGTATGATTCTCAGCAGGCAATATTTGCTGAAAGCTTTGCGACAACAGTAAAAGAGGCGGCATGGAGAAATAAGCCGACCTATGGCATTGTTGCTACTGAGGATAAAAGTATTAATCCGGGTATTGAAAGAAATATGTACAAACGTTCAAATACAAAAACCGTTGAAGTAAAAGGTAGTCATGTTGTATTTATGTCTCAACCAAAGGCTGTTGCTGACGTCATTGTACAAGCTAGTATGGATATAAATAAAACTAAATAGGACGAATTGAACAGTCTGTTATTCCATCAACAGTCGCACAAATATCAAAAAAACAATTAGGGAAGACGGAATTTCTGGCAGCGAATAGAGGTAACTCCCATCTTCGAACGAACTTAGCTTCGGTTAGCTGCCAGTAAATTTTATCAGTAAGTGTAGGAATACAAGCAGAAGCCAGGATCCTCATTATATCGCACCTTTGTTAATTGGCTTGTAGAAAATTTGAATTTATGACAAAGGGTTCTTTTCAAAGTTGGTGGAGGTAGATGTTTAAAGCATACATACACTCGAATCCGTGGATTCTACATTGAACAAACTTTCTAAGTGTCCTATGTTTGTAGTGAGCGTTATACATTACTTCCATGAGAAGTTTCTAGTAGCGATTAAGGAGAACAACTTGCATATTACAGGTTTTAAATTGCCAGTTTAAAATTGGAAACATCGACTATACTTGGTAATAAAATAATCAGTCTATAAATACTGGTTATTAAAGATAAAAATATAGAGCTATTTAAAAATGCCTTAAAATTAACAGTGGATTTTTAACAGTATGTTAACCGCTTGTGCTAATGGGATATTTTTACAATAATCAGCCATTTTAACATTAAGGAAATGCTTCAGGATTATTTAGGGATAAAGAGGGAAATATCAATTGAAGGCAAAAGCCTGAACTTTTACAGTTTGAAGGCTTTTCAGAAAAAAGGATATAACGTTGCCCGTTTGCCGTTTTGTATCCGGATTTTGCTTGAAAATGTTTTGCGGAATTACGATGGGTATGTTATTACCAAGGAACATGTTGAAACGCTGATAAACTGGTCGCCCAAACCTGCTGAAAAAGAAATTCCTTTTATGCCGGCGCGTGTTCTGATGCAGGATTTTACGGGCGTTCCTGCTATTGTTGATATTGCTTCGCTGCGTGCCGAAATGGCCAGAAAGGGAAAAGATCCTTCCACGATAAATCCATTAATTCCGGTTGATCTTGTGATTGACCATTCAGTTCAGGTGGATTATTTCGGAGATAAAAATGCGTATACGCTTAACGTAGAGAAGGAATATGAGCGTAACAGCGAACGTTACCGGTTTTTGAAATGGGCGCAAACTGCTTTTGATAATTTCTCGGTCGTTCCGCCGGGTATGGGCATTTGCCATCAGGTAAATCTGGAATATCTGTCAAAATGTGTGGTAGAAAGAAACGGTATGGCATTTCCGGATTCACTTGTTGGAACCGATTCGCATACGCCGATGGTGAATGGGTTAGGCATTTTGGCTTACGGGGTAGGAGGTATCGAGGCGGAAGCTTCGATGCTGGGTCAGCCTCAGTTTTTTTCTTTACCAGAAGTAATCGGATTGAAATTAATCGGATCGCTTCCTGTGGGAACCACAGCAACAGATATGGTTTTGACGATTACAGAACTGCTGCGAAAAACGAAAGTAGTAGGCAAATTTGTTGAAGTTTTTGGAGAAGGATTAAGCTCTTTGTCTGTACCTGACCGCGCTACGATAGGAAATATGTCGCCCGAATTCGGCTGCACGATCACCTATTTTCCGATTGATGAAAAAACGCTTCAATACCTTGAAAAGTCAAACAGGCCTTTGGAAGTTATCCGCCTTACAGAACTTTATGCAAAGGAGAATTTATTGTGGAGAGAAAACGAAGATGAAATAACATACAGTCAGGTGGTTGAGCTTGATCTGGCATCGGTGGTTTCAACCATTTCCGGCCCTAGCCGGCCACAGGAAAAAATAGTGCTGACCCAGGCGAAAGATACAGTAACTGATATTTTGGAAACGAAATATCTTAGAAAATACATCCAGGTTCCTGACCGTCCGTTGAGCCAGTGGGCTGATGAGGGAGGAAATGTAGAACCTGAACAGGCAGATACGGAGGCGCATCTTTCCATGCACGCAGCCAAAGTAAAATATAACGGAGAAAAGTTTTATCTGAATGACGGGGCGGTAGTTATTGCCGCAATTACCAGCTGCACAAATACCTCCAATCCGGACGTAATGATCGGCGCCGGACTTTTGGCAAAAAAAGCTTTTGAAAAAGGATTAAGCGTGAAACCGTGGGTGAAAACCAGTCTGGCACCAGGCTCAAAAGTAGTCACAGATTATCTGAACGAGTCCGGTTTACTAAGCTACCTGGAAGAAATGAAGTTTAATATTGTCGGATATGGCTGTACTTCCTGCATCGGAAATTCTGGTCCTTTGCCTGATGTTATTTCAAAAGCTGTGGCGGACGAAGATCTGGTTGTCAGCGCTGCTTTATCTGGAAACCGGAATTTTGAAGCGCGTATTCACCCACAGGTAAGAATGAATTTTTTAATGTCACCGCTGCTCGTTATTGCTTATGCAATAGCCGGGAGAATGGATATTGACATGGATTCGGAGGCTTTGGGTACTGATCAAAACGGTGATCCGGTTTATCTGGCTGATATCTGGCCATCTCAGCAGCAGATCCACGAAGTCGTGGACCAGGAAGTAAAAAAAGAGTTTTACAGAAAAAATTACGGCGAGATTTATGACGGGGATGCGCAGTGGCAGAAGCTTGACGTGCCTTTGGATAAAGCTTACCAATGGGATCCAAAATCAACCTATGTAAAAGAGGCTCCGTTTTTTGTAGATCAACTGGCGGTTCCAACACCAATTGAGCCAATTATCGGTGCCAGGGTACTATTGAAATTGGGCGACTCGATTACGACGGATCATATTTCGCCAGCAGGTTCTTTTGGTATTCAGTCACCCGCCGGGAAATATTTACTGGAACGCGGTATTCCTTTTGAAGAATTTAATTCCTACGGTTCGCGCAGAGGAAATGACGAGGTGATGATCCGGGGAACATTTGCTAATGTCCGAATTAAAAATGCATTGGCTTCAAGGGAAGGAGGATTTACCAGATATCTGCCTTCAAACGAAGAGATGAGCGTTTACGAAGCTTCACTTCGATATAAAAATGACAATACGCCGCTAATGCTTTTGGCAGGTAAAGAATACGGCAGCGGCTCATCAAGAGACTGGGCGGCCAAGGGAACTTACCTTCTGGGCATCCGGGGGGTAATTGCAGAAAGTTTCGAGCGGATTCACAGAAGTAATCTGGTGGGAATGGGCGTGATCCCGCTACAATTTTTTGAAGGAGAAAACAGTGAAACCATCGGACTTGATGGAACTGAGGAATTTACGATCCGGGGTTTAAACGATAGCATTAAGCCGAATCAGCATCTTGTTATTTCTGCCTTGTGTGGAGATAAAACCTTCAAGACATTCAGTGTTATAAGCAGGCTGGATAGTAAAATTGAGATTGATTATTACCGGAACGGTGGTATTCTTCAATACATGCTGCGCCAGTTTATTGCCAGAAAAAATGATGGACAATAAGGTGGAATATCATTAAGGATAATTTTTGTCAGAGAATTAATTGAAAGAAGAGAGTTACACTCAAAGTTTACAAGCCCAATATCTAATTTAACTTGAAATGAAAAATCTATTAGAATTACTTTCGTCAAGCCAAACTTACTTTATCCATTTTCTGCGTGTTAGTATTTTTGTTGTGATGGCCTGGATAGGCGGATTAAAGGCCTTCCAGTACGAGGCTGATGGCATTGTGCCTTTTGTCGCAAATAGCCCGTTAATGAATTTTTTTTACCATCATCCTCAAGAATATGCCCAGCACAAAAACAAGGAGGGAGAGGTTGTTTTAAAAAATATTGAGTGGCATCAAAATAATGGTACTTATGCTTTTGCCTATTGCCTAGGCACTGCCATTGTCATCATTGGTATTATAACCTTCATGGGCATATGGTTCCCTATCATAGGCATGGCTGGCGGACTGCTGACCTTTGCAATGTCGATGGTGACTCTGTCATTTTTAATTACAACACCCGAAGTCTATGTGCCCGATCTTGGTGGGCCAAATCACGGTTTTCCATACTTGGCGGCCGCAGGGCGCTTGGTGATTAAAGATATCATTATGATGGCGGCAGGACTTGTAGTTGCGGCCGATAATGCTGTTAAAAAGCTCAGTGTGTCACAACCCTAATGCTTTTCAATTTGCAGTGATGAGTCTCTTTTCTACGCGATTGAAATAAATCATTAAAACGAGGGATTTCTACTCAATCAAACTAATTATCCTTGTCAGTTGAAGAATCAAATTAGAATTACGCCAATTAATTCTTTCGAGCCTGTAACATTTTTGTCACGACGTTTAATCACAATATATGAAAACAATTGAATTTACAACACCTGGTGCATATGATGTATTAAAACTGGTAGATCGGCCAATTCCAACTCTTAAAGATGGGGAGTTGCTTGTGAAGGTAAAATTTGCAGCCGTAAATGCTGTTGATAATACAATTAGGATTGGAATGAGGCCAGCAACACGTATGCCTGCGATTCTTGGCAATGAAGGTGTAGGCATAGTAGTTACAGGTAATAACGATTTTCCCAATGGAACAAGGGTCATGATATCATGTTTTACGACAGGTGGTCAGGTCCGGGGAATATATGTTAATGGAGTTTGGCAAGAATATCTTGCGATTAGGCCAGAAGAACTAATTCCAATTGACGACTCCATTGGAGATGAACAAGCTGCGGCTTTTCCAGTTAGTTTTTTCTCGGCTCAGGCGTGTTTGAATAAGGCGAAATTTTGTCCTGGAAAAAGTGTACTTTCCTTAGCTGTTGGAGGTGGTGTCGGAAATGCAGGTATTCAAGTCGCCAAAGCGCAGGGTGCTTCACTGGTGATTACTACCGCGGGTTCATCAGAAAAAGCAGATATGGCCCAATCCTTGGGTATTGAAAATGTTATCGACTTATCACGTGAAACGATTAATGAGGGGGTATTAAGATTAACCCAGGGTAAAGGAGTTGACATCGTGATTGACAGCATAGGCGGCAATCTAACGGGGCCAGCGATTCAGTCCTTATCTCGTAGTGGCATTCTGGTGGCTATTGGCTATTCCGCGGGCACATCTTTTACTGCAAACATTACGGATTTCGTATGGAAAGGTATTCAGATGCGAGGTCAAAGTCTTAATGGTTGGTTTGACCATACTTCGCAAACCAATGTTTGGAACCAATTAATGCCACTATTTTTAAGTGGACAATTGGAACCTATTGTTGCAAAAGTTTTTGAAGCAGAACAGGTTGTTGAGGCTCAGCGGTTCCTGATGGAGGAAAGACCTTTTGGCAAAGTTCTTATAAGATTTTAAGGCTATTCTATTACCATCGAGTCTGGCAAGATTGGGATACTTTTGAAGGATATTATTGACTTGTAAATACTTATAAACTTCGTTTTCTTTTTCTGCTTATGTAGGCAAAGGAGATAGATATCCAATAAAGACATCTGCATTTTTCTATCCATTTAAATACTCTTAAATTTAATTATATGGCAAACATTGCTCTCTATGGCTTTGGCCGCATCGGCCGCCAGTTCCTTCGTATCGCGCTTGAGAACAAACTTTTCATTCCTGTATCTATTTCGGATATCCATGATATCAAAGATTTTGTCCCGCTATTCAGTGTGGATACCAATTACGGTCGCTTCGGTGAAAACGTTACATCTGAGGGTGATGACCTACTGATAGGTGACAAAAGGATTAAGTATGTAAATTCCAAAGCTGAGGTTCCTGATTGGAAAGCTCTTGGAGTGGATCTGGTGGTTGATTGTACCGGACGTGCAACGACCAGGGTAGGTGCACAAGCTCATATTGATCGTGGGGCAAAACATGTACTTATCAGTACCACAAGCAAATCGCTTGCAGATTGCGACGCTGTACTTCTCAAAGGCATCAATCTGGAAACTTTTGATCCTTCTGCGCATAAAATTATTAGCATGGGAAGCTGTACAACCAATGCACTTGCTGCCGCAGTCAAGGTAATCCTTGATAATTTCGGAATAAAATATGGCTTGTTCTCAACCGTTCATTCCTACACCAATACGCAGTCATTGACGGATCAGCCGATGAAGGACCGTCGGGATTCCTGGGCTGCTGCAGAGAACATTATTCCCTCCTCATCAGGCGCAGCTCGCGCGCTCCAGTTTATATGGAAAGATTTACAGATCACGGGTAAAGCTTACCGCGTGCCAACACGCACGGGCAGCATTGCCGAACTCAATTTAGTAACAGAGAAGGAATCCACTGTTGAACAGGTCAACGAAGCTTTCCGCAAAGCTGCTTCTGAAGGGCCGTTAAACGGTGTTCTTGATGTATTGGAGGAAGAATGGTCATCCGCACGTATTGTAGGCGATTCGCATTCATCAATAATTGATTTACCCCTAACCGTTAAGAAAGGTGAATTACTTTCAATCGCGGCATGGTATGACAACGAATGGGGATTCACATGCAGACTGGCAGAGGTAGCGCAGTTCATATCGCAAAATATTTGACTTAATGAAGTCAATAAAAAATAACAGTTGACCAAAGCAATCAATAAAGCTGCATACTATGGTCTTATGAGTTGTGCTTTGTAATATTAAGATCTTACCTCATAATGATCTGCTCATCCAAACTATTTCATTTTATTGATTACTAAGCATATAAAATATGCTCATATCCCTCATGCTTTCGAGTGCAGCTCAAAAAGGGGAATTAATACATTATATAGAATTTATTTAAATAAAAACATGGAAAAAAGAGTTGCAGATCAGCTTGTAGAACAACTTTTGCAGGCAAAAATTAAAAGGATTTATGCCATTACAGGTGACAGTTTGAACGAGCTGAACGATGCTGTTCGTAAACGACCCGAATTACAATGGATACATGTCAGAAATGAAGAAGCCGGGGCATTTGCTGCCTCGGCGGATGCCCAACTAAGCGGCATCGCTTGCTGCGCCGGTAGTAGCGGACCCGGACATGTTCATTTAATAAATGGACTGTATGACGCACACAGATCATCGGCATCAGTGGTAGCAATTGCCTCAACCTGTGCGACTAAAGAATTTGGCAGTGGATATTTTCAAGAAACAAATGTAATCAAGCTTTTTGATGATTGCAGTCATTATAACCAGGTAGCAAATACTGCAGCTCAATTGCCAAGAATGGCTCAGGCAGCCATTCAAACAGCAATTATGAAGAAGGGTGTGGCAGTAATTGGACTGCCGGGTGATGTTGCAGGCCTGGCTGCAGAAGAAATTGATTCGGCTAATACAAATTATTTTTGTAAGTCTAATATTTGTCCGGTTGATGAAGAACTGGTTGAGTTGTCCAAAATAATTAACCAGCATAATAAAATTTGCATTTTTTGTGGGATTGGTGCAGCTGATGCACATGACGAAGTCGTTGAGCTAGCTGCCCTAATAAAAGCCCCAGTTGGCTTTTCATTTCGCGGTAAAATGGGTATTCAATATGATAATCCTTTCGAGGTTGGTATGACTGGACTACTAGGACTTCCTTCTGCCTATCATAGTATGCATGAATCCGATTTAGTAATATTACTGGGTACAGATTTTCCTTATACACCATTTTATCCCAAAGGAAAAACAATAGTTCAGATCGACATAAAGCCTGAGAACCTGGGCCGGAGAGCAAAGCTTAAAATGGGCCTCTTTGGCGATATTAAAACTTCTGTTAAGGCACTTTTGCCACTTATCAAGAAGAAGACGGACTCTAGCTTCTTGGACGCGCAATTACATATTTATAAAAAAGTTAAAGAGCATCTGAATAGTTATATTCAGGATAAAGGTAAAACCAATGCGATTCATCCGGAGGCGGTAGCAGCACTAATAAACAATATAGCCTCGGAAGATGCAATTTTCACTTGTGATACTGGTATGTGTAATGTGTGGAGCGCACGTTACATTACTGCCAATGGCAGAAGAAATATGATAGGCTCTTTTGTACATGGCTCTATGGCCAATGCCATGCCGCATGCAATAGGGGCATCTTTTGCTTGCCCCACCAGGCAAGTTGTGGCCTTATGTGGCGATGGCGGAATATCTATGTTACTTGGAGATCTTGCTACAATAAATCAATATTCACTTCCTATTAAGATTATTGTTTTTAATAACCGGTCATTGGGAATGGTGAAATTAGAAATGGAAGTGCTAGGATTAATTGATTTCCAAGTTGATATGTCGAATCCGGAATTTTCACAAGTTGCAGAAGCTATGGGAATAATGGGAATGACAATAACGGATCCACAAAAATTAGAATCTGGTCTTCAAAAAGCCTTCGCTCATAACGGACCAGTTTTAGTTAATGTCATGACGGATCCAAGCGCACTATCAATGCCTCCAAAAATCGAATTGAAAATGGTTGAAGGAATGGCCCTTTCTATGACAAAAATGATGCTGGGAGGTAAGTTTGATGATGTTTTGGACACTGTTAAAGCGAACTACAAACATTTGCCAGAAATATTCGACTAACCTGTTAAATGTTCTACTTAATTTAAAACTATGGGTACTGATAATATTTCTCAAAGAAACAATGATCAAAAAGCATTTATTATTGCATGGATCATAGGGTGTATTTTTTATTTTGTCGAATACGTAGTTCGGTCATCACCAGCCGTAATGATCCATGAACTAAGTGTATTTTACAGTATAAATGATTTGCATGTCAGCTCGATTTTAGGTACTTACTATTATACCTATTCCTTTACTAGTCTCGTTGCTGGGATTGCTCTTGACCGATTTGGTGGAAAATATGCAATATCTGTTGGAATAGCAATGCTAACTTTGGGCTGTGTCCTATTCGCAATACCACTGGTTTACATTGGTGATGCTGGAAGACTATTGCAAGGAGCGGGATCTGCTTTTGCTTTTACAGGCTGCGTATATCTAGCCTCCCATGGTTTCGATACGGGTAAAATCGCGACGGCAATTGGTTTTACGCAATGCATCGGAATGCTGGGAGGATCTGCCGGCCAGTTTGTAACGGGGCCTTTAATTAATAATGGACTCTCCATACAAACTTTTTGGATCGCTATCGGTACAATATGTTTCGTCATAGGCTTACTAATTTTCTTTATAACACCAAAAGAAAATAAACTAGAAGAAGAATTTACCAATAGTAATCTGTTCATTCCATACAAGATTGTATTTAGTAACTCCCAGACTTATTTAAGCGGAATGATTTCCGGACTTTTATTTGCACCAACGACGATATTTGCGATGACATGGGGGATTGCGTTTTTCCAGCAAGACCTTAAATTAAGTTACCATGATTCGGTAATAATATGTTCGATGGTACCATTGGGCTGGGTAATTGGAAGCCCATTATTAGGGTGGCTTACAGATAAAATCGGTTTTCGTAAACCGATTTTATCCGGAGGAATACTTCTGATGATTTTAAGCTATGTGCAATTATTTTTCTTCCCCAATTTAATTCCAGCAGTGATATCGATGCTAATATTTGGAATAGCTTCGGGAGCAGCGATGATCCCCTATACAATAATTAAGGAAGCGAATCCTGAAAATGTCAAAGGAAGCGCCGTTGGGGCCATCAACTTTTTAACATTTGGTGTAACGTCCTTATTAGGCCCCGCATTTTCTTTATATTTTGGAAAAACCCTTATGACTACTTCTGATCATGCTGCACATTTTAAAAGTGCTGGTTTGTTTTTTCTCAGTGTTCTGATTGTTGCATTGGGTGTAAGCCTTTTAGTTAAAGAAACTGGAAGAGGTAAAAAGAGTAATTAAATAGCTGGCCTCCAGTTGCCGTGATTAAAATCGGTCATTAAATAGAATATCTTATGCACAAGATATATTTTACACTTTTTACATTACTTTGTTTCAAATTTGGCCAGACGTATAGCCAAAGAGGTTCGCCCGATTTTAAAGATGGAATGCATATCAAATTTGATAGTGCTGGTAAAAAATATATACATTTTATCACATATGCAACATTTTGGGGGCGCTTAACAAATGCCAATCCAGGAACAGCAGTAAACGGGTTAAAAAAAAACCAATGGGGCGACCTGAGTTTGAGACAGTTTAGATTGATAACGTATAGCCAATTGAGTAGCAGGTATTTAATTCTTGCTGACATTGGTGTAGATAATCAGTCCTTCTCTACCGGAGGATCAGCAGGTGGAGGAAATACAGGAAATGGAGGAAATACTTTTTCTGGAACACTTGGAAAAAAACCAGGTTTGTATGTTCACGATCTATGGAACGAGTATGCTATTATTCCGGATAAAAATGAAATAACCGGAAAAAATCGGAAATTATCTTTGTATGTAGGAACCGGGTTGCATTATTGGATAGGTATTAGCCGAATGACCACTTCTAGCTCGTCCAGCTATCTTGCCATGGATGTACCGCTTTTTAACTGGCCACTTACTGATTTTTCCGACCAATTCGCCAGGCAACTTGGTGTATTTTTTAAAGGAAACATCGGACCAATCAGTTATCGCTGGGCAATAAATAAACCATTTACCATTTTGACACCGGCCTCCGTTTCTAACAATAATACAGCAGATAGTACATTTGCGGTTGACAACAATGCAAATGGCAACCTGTCCACTACCGGGTATGGAGCATGGCAATTTTTTGACCGTGAAAATAATTTATTGCCTTACACCATCGGAACTTACGTAGGAACAAAGAAGGTACTTAATATTGGAATTGGATACTATTTAAATAAAAATGGAACTTCCACCCAAGTCTCTAATACTGCTAATTCGGCGCTCGTCAAACACAATATATCGCTATGGGCAATGGACATTTTTACAGATATACCATTTGGCGGATTAAAAAACTGGGCTTTTACAGGTTATACAGTTTATTACCATTATGATTTTGGTCCTAATTATCTTCGTAACGAATCCATCATGAACGCTAATGTTAGTCTGGCTTCTGGCTATACCAGCGCTACATCTCAGGCCGGATTTGGAAATCTTGCACCTGTAACTGGGACAGGTAACACATTATTTACACAAATAGGAATTCTTCTTCCAAAACCTCATTCATCTAAAACCAGGATTCAGCCATTTGCAGAGTTAAGCCTACAAAAGTTTGAACGATACGGAGATTCTGGATTTCATAACTGGAGTGCAGGTGGTAATATTTATCTTGATGGGCATCATGCCCGATTAACATTTAAGTATCAGACAAGACCAATTGTTGAAGAGAATAAACAGCACTCTTTGAAAGGAACATTCATTTTTGCGACTCAGGTCAATTTATAAATGCTGCTTAATAAAACGGAGACATTTGCAAAACTTTAATATACTCCTCAGTTAACAAATCTTATTTGGAAAGCCGGATGCACTTACTGCCCGCATTTATACGAGCGTTTCGATAATCTATGAATTGAATAGCTATAATAATCAACGCAACTTTGTAGAAGCTATTTCAAAAATCGTCGGACATCTTGTTCTGAAAAGGTACTTGCCTGAAATCAATAATTGCTTATTATTTAAAATTTATATTATTATGCCTAAAATCACTGTAAAGAACGGAACGAAGATTTATTATAAGAATTGGGGAAACGGGCAGCTGATTTTTTTTTCATCATGGCTGGCCATAAGACTTTTGAAAAACGGAAAGCTTATCTCATATCCAGGGTTTCCACACGGAAAGCCAACGAAAGAAGCAATAACAATGAATAAAGATTTGCTTGAATTTTTTAAATCATAGAGAGCATTTAAAATTCTTCATTATATGGTCAGGAGATAGAATGAACATTATAAGCAATAATGATATGAATCCGCGATTTTGGTTTACTTAATCTTCTTGCTAATATCCATATCCTATACGTTCCTTATTTCAACATGCGGCTGCTAAGCTCAAAAGTACCTTAATAACGCCGATAATAAACCTGCAATTAATATCACATATACCTAAAATTACAACTATGAAAAAGTTATTCACTTCAATTTCTAAGCTGAACCTGATTATTGCGGGCACAGCACTTTTTATGACATTTAACGTCTTCGATGCGACATCGCAAGTAAAGGATTACGCCACGGATGATCATCTTAGCCCGGGAGTTAAAACGTTTCTTAAAACGTTGAATACTGGCGGCCCGGGTTTAGAAACGCTTACACCTGTGCAAGCTAGACAAGTATTGGTTGATGCCCAAAAAGCCTATAAAGTAGATATGTCTGGCGTTACCATATCTGAAAAAACGATTCAATCCGAAGGGAGGGATATTCATTTGAATATTGTTCGCCCGAATGGGTTAAAAGGAAACCTGCCAGTCTTTATTTTTATACATGGAGGTGGCTGGGTATTAGGGGATTTTCCAACACACCAGCATATGGTGAGGAATCTTTCAGTTCTTTCTGGTTGCGTTGGCGTTTTTGTTGAATATGAACGTACTCCGGACGCTGCTTATCCAACGCAGATTGACCAGATCTATGCGGCTACTAAATGGGTTGCAGACCATGGTGGAGAAATAAATGTAGACGGTAAAAAGTTGGCGGTGGTAGGTAATAGCGTGGGAGGTAACATGACCGCTGTTACAGCGCTTAAGGCAAAAGAAAATAACGGGCCTCATATCAGTTTGCAGATTATGATGTGGCCGATCCTCGATCATAATTTCGAAACTGAATCTTACCGGGCATTTGGCGACCAGCGGTTTCTTACAACGCCGTTAATGAAATGGATGTATAACATGTATATAGCCGACGAGAGCAAAAGAAATGATATTCATGCCTCGCCAGTAAAGGCTACAAGAGAACAATTGCAAGGTCTTCCACCAGCGCTGATTCAAGTAGCTGAAAATGATGTTTTGCGAGATGAGGGTGAAACCTACGGCCGTTTATTAGAACAAGCAGGTGTACCGGTTACTACCGTTCGCTACAATGGAGTTATACACGATTGGGGCCTGCTAACTGGAATGGCCGATCTGCCGCAGACCAAATCTCTGTTCATCCAAGCTGCTGCTGAAATGCGGAAATATTTAAAGTAATCCGCTTTCTTTTGCATTTTAAATATTCCACAAGCATTTCTACCAATAGACCTAAGATTTTGTTTTGAGCAGGATGAAAGAAATTAATCTTCTTGGGAATTGAGTTTGATCGCTCGCTAGTGCATTTACGAGGGTTTTATTTTAATAACTGGAATGTCGACTAATCTCAGGAATTGGGGCTAGTCGGCATTAGTATAATTAATACAGCAGTAAAATCGATTTTCGTTTAGTAATTACCCTAGGAAATGCAGGAATTTCCTACACTTAAAAACTGACCACTGCTTTCATTGAGGGATTTTATGGTCACAATGTTGGGACTATCTCATTATACTTTAATTGGTCGACAAAACTTGATTTCATGAAAATTACAATCGAAGGAAAAAGTGTTTGGCAAAAGGAAGAAAATGATGAGAACAATTCCGACAAGAACCCCGGCATCTAACAGTTCAGCATGGAAAACTGCCGGTCTGTGTTCCTAATAAATGAATTTGGCCTTTAATATATTCGACTTATGTATAAAAATACTGAAATACAGGTTGATCTATGTGTTGTTGGAGCTGGAAGTGTAGGTCTGTTTGCCGTCTATGAAGCTGGTGTTCTTAATTTACAGTGTCACGTCATAGATATTTCGCCCGTGGCTGGCATCAGAATCGATAAAGATGAGAAATGGCTGCGTAAAATGTTACTGGAAAAAATAAAAGATTTTAATCCTGGATTTTCCTTGGGGGAAACAATTATAGGGATCAATTATGGAGGTAACGGGTATAATGTTGTATAATACCTCCACTAAATCGGACCACTTGTTAAGTTAAATTTTTATTAACTTAAACAAGAAAATAACGATGAGAAAGATGCGGAGAAAATTCGATTCATCATTTAAGGCGAAGGTTGCCATTG
>Ga0308159_1001030_pt1 | contig 46671 bp, 31 predicted proteins | sample PhyCR1_FD_201040 | JGI IMG/M metagenome (GOLD analysis project Ga0308159, IMG submission 201040) | Phyllosphere microbial communities from UC Gill Tract Community Farm, Albany, California, United States - DLSLC.R1 | ecosystem: Host-associated > Plants > Phyllosphere > Unclassified | place: USA...
CACGACAATGTTCTGGTTTGAATCTAAGGAAGTGGTCCCGACGAGAATCGAACTCATATCTAAAGTTTAGGAAACTTCTATTCTATCCGTTGAACTACGGGACCATTTTGTTTAAACTTATAATAAATAGTTTATTATATCCTGACAATCAATTATTTAAAAGCATAAACTATGACTTATTGCTGATTAAGAAATTAATTATTTCTGCAAATATAATAAAACTTTTAACTCAAAAAGGCCATTTTTTAGATTGTTTTGGCGCATCTGGTGGCGCAGATTTTGAGTTTCGCCCCTTATAAAAGCGAGGAAAATTATTGATCAAAAACTATGCACCTTACAATGAACAAACCTAATATACGAGTTCGTAGTAAGAAATTGCAATATCCAAAACCTAAACGCACCCCTTAATATAAGAGAATCATATAATTTTTGGATATCCTCAAAAGCTTACCCTCATAAATAGTCAGGCAAAAATTTCTTTAATATATTAGGCATCTTAAATTATAGCGGATGTCTGATTCATTATTAAAAATATACCTAAATCCCAATCTCGAGCGACTAAAGGGATATGTCTCCAAGCCAATTTTGGCTATATATCAAAAGAATGGCGTTTATCTAGAGTCGACTATGACTGACGAATACTATAATAAGATTCGTGAAAAACTGATCAAGACTTTCGAAAAATTTAATCTGATTGGTCATACAGAAGAACTACTTTACATAATTCTAACTGAAGACGAAATTTTAAATGATGCGATGCTTGATGCAGAAATGCATTACGATGATTTGAAAAATACAATCGACGTTTCTCAATTTCTCTTATCTTTTAAGAGGGCTATTGATAACCCTAATTTTCAAATTGGCATTAAAGAAAATGTTGGCACTTTGTTTAAACCAAAAACTCAAAGTGCTTACATTAGAAATCAAGACATCTCTAAATGGATGTGCCAGCTAATATTTGATGCATTTGAAACTGGTAACTATCCTCGTCATATACTAGGGGAAACATTTTTAGAATACTTCTACAAGTTTAACGATAGTCCTACCAAACCGATAGATTTAAGTCATCTTGAAAAGATAACTCAACTTAAAAATAAAAATCCATCAGTTCTGAAAATGAAAAAGTATGTTGAGCTATGCAAATACATAGGCAAATACCTTCAAAGCAATACCCATCTGAAAATTCCAAATGGAACTAAATTGACTGATGAGCGTGCAAACTTTTACTTTGATATCTTGGAAGCACTTAGAATTTTCAATAGAGATTCCATAGCGTCTGAACCAAAGGATTATATCACAGCAATATTTCAAAAACACTTCAAATAAACGATTGATTTTCAAGGATATAAAAACTAAAAATTCTTAGTAATTTCCGTTGCCTCCTACCCTTTAAAACCTAATGATTTTTGCATTGCGTTATCAAATTAACGCCTTGAAAAAATGCAAAAATCAGATGAAGCTTTAGCTATTTACATCGCTACCAAAGTCCCTGGAAGAAGTGACTTATGCCCAAGAATTGGTTTCTACAAAATCATTTCTGTTTACCAAGATTTCTGTTTTGGTAAAATCGCAACAATGGCAAAAGCCCATTGGAAATTTAGAAAATCTGATGCTTATTCTAACCTGATCGTTGATGTCCAACTTCAGTCGTTTAAAAAAGGAAATAACCCTTTAATAACGAATAATATTATTGATTGCGAGATAGAAGTTATCGAAGCTCTTTGGCGATCTAATATTCCATCTTTCGCACTTAGTTGGCAATTACATCAAAGTAACCAATTGACTCTAGCCAATATCAATAAGTTATTTTCTGGAAATGTTAGGGAGTTCAATATTTCACAAGTCGATTCTATGAGCTGTGGAAAGGAGGTAGAAAATGGAAATTGTTAATCTTGAACTAACTACACAATATATAACGCAACATGAGCGCTTTGCTAATGGAACACCATCTAATTTTATTATATACAAAACATTATGTGGACTTGGAGCAACACATGGAGAAGCACTTCTCTATAATCGACATAGCATAATTCTCCTTCCAAATACTCCAGTTCTTATTGGAAAAAAAGCTGCAAAAGAAGAAAACGGCGAATTAAGTTACCCCAATATCTTCATTGTCTATGAAGATGTAAGTGAAGAAGAATTAGCCGCATATCTAAATAACAATGAAATTAAATACAAGAAAATTCTTTGCACACCCGAAGCCTATAAATATAAAGTGAGGGGCGCAATCATAGAAAATGAAGCATTTGATTTATATAATGATTTCTTTATGCTTATCGATGAATGCGATTCATTAGTTAAGACAGTCTTTTTCCGTGGGAAAATAGTTTCTCCATTAATTGATTTCTTCAGATTCAAAAATAAATCTATGATTTCGGCAACACCACTCAAGCCATCAGACCCAAGGTTTGAACAAAATGGTTTCAAAGTCCTCAAGGTTGTTCCGCAATATGATTATAAAAAAGAGATCGATGTAATTAATACTAATAACATACGTGCCTCATTAAAGTACGCGATAGGAGAAAATGAAAATGATCAAATATTTATTTTTGTTAATTCTACCAAACTTGCTGTAAATCTGATTAGAAAAATGGGGATTGAAAAAGATAGCAAGGTATACTGTTCAGAGGAAAAGGTACGAGAACTCCGGAATAAAATGAAATTTAAAAATGCTGGTTCAAAGCTTAGCACATTAAAAAAGTATAATTTTTTAACTTCTAGATTTTTCAGCGCAGTTGACATTAAATTATCCACCAAACCGTCAGTATTTATGATCACTGATTTACATAGAGCGCCTTTCTCGCTACTAGATCCTTATAGCGACTGCATACAAATTGTTGGAAGATTTAGAAATGGAGTCAATAAAATTATTCACATTACCAACACTAAAGCTGACATCGAGTTTAGAACCACAGAAGATGCTACAAAATACATTGAGCAATCTTACGAATGTTATCAAAAGATAGTCGAGATCAAAAATAGGATAAATACAAGCTATGGAGTCGAAACCGCAAATCAAGCGATGGAACGCACAGACATCCATAAATTTGTTAATGAGGATACGACTATGAACTATTTTGCTTGTGATAGTTTCCACTTACACCAAAAAATCAAGTCATATTATAGAAAAATTCGATTCTTAGGCGATGCTTATTTAGCTACTAATTATTTTGTTCCTAAAGTTTTAAAAAGGTTATACGATGCTGATGATGCTTTCATTGACTTATTAGAAGATCAGGAAACTAGTAAATCAAAACTTTGTGAATGTGTAGCAACCCTTTTGTTATTTCACGATCATCAAACAAATTCTATAATACCATATGTTGATGATGAGTTAAACATTAAGCTAAGGCAAGACTATCCTGAGCAATCGAAATTCTATGATAAGCTGGGTTACGCCAAAATGAAGACTCTTGATTTCAATTTTGCAAAAATTAAGGTTGAATTAACTAGAGTTTTGAAAGATGAAATTTTAAATGACATAAGTCTCATAACGATGGTGAAAGCACTATATGAAATTGGCGACAAACCACTGAAGAGTAAATGCAGGGAGGACATCAAGGAAATTTACTCGACCTTTGGTTATAATGGAACAGTAAAAGCCACAGAAATACATAAATATTTTAAGGTAACAAGCACAACTATCGATACAACAGAAGGCAAGAAACATGCTTGGAATATATTACAAGTTCTTCCATAAAATATCTAAATTTTGGTGAACAGCCATTTTTAACACCTAGAAATTATTTTTAGATATTAAAGCACCAAGGTACTTGGTGCTTTTTTAGTTTATAGCCCTAGTAAAAGTGAAGGAGGAGGCCAAAATAAAATTTTCCAAAAAATTTTTGAATGTGTGTTTTTCACAAGCCCCCACTATAGAAAACAACCCCTCCCTTCTAATGGAAGTAAAACGGATTTATACCTTACTTTTTATAGGGGAAAACTTCCAGAGAAAAATCAGAGAGAATTAAACTAGAGCCCTAAGCTATACCGCTATTAAAAACCTGAATTCGAAAAGCTCTTAATATTCAAAGCTCATATGTACTCTAATAGCAGTATAGCCTCACGAAAACAGGACAATCATATTTACGCCCTGTTTCAATGCACCACGACAATAAATCGTGGTTTTTTTATGCCTTTTTTTTTGGGAAACCACATCGATTTCCAGACATCACAATGCAATTCACTCATTATTTAAACATATAATCAAGAAAATGAAAACAAAAACACGCACAGAAACTAAAACGAAATTCGTTTTGGTAAATGCTGATCTTCAGCAGAACAATGACTTGGTTGAAAAGGCTTATACGGCAATTACCAATGTTGCATCTGAATTATTGAAGAAATTTGAACTTGCTAAATATAGAACTCATGTTTCTGTCGAGCATTGCAAAGATCCTCAAAACATCAATTTGGTAAGGGAATACATTTGCTTCTTCTGGAATATTACGCTATCAAATAGCAAGCAGGGCAAATCTTACATCTTTATTTCCATTGATGAAAGTGGAATTGAAAAGTTTGGGAGTGGCTTAACTAATTTGCTTCTAAGGAGTGCTTTTAAGATCACTGAATCCTTGGAAGGGCAACATAGCATTGAATATTCCATGCGAGTGAATTATATGCCAATGGATATTCACAATTTCTTTTACAGAAGAATAGTTGAAGGCGAAACTGATTTCGTTAGCTTATTTACTGTTGATCATTTAGCATCTTAAAAAATTTAAGGCACAGCAATGTGCTTTAATTTAATTCTCCTTTATATCTTTACATCAATCAAAACGTAAGATATAGAAAACAGAAATTAATTCAATTAAAATATAAGCGTTAGCTTAAATGTCCTGCTTTAGGAATCGGCAAAATTCAAATACACAGGGACAGATGAGTGCAACGCCTACGCGATAAGCGTGGGGTTGTCTTGTTTGTTGTGTAGGGTTTTTTGCCGAACCTCTAAAGCGCATTCAAGTTCAGTCCTGCGCTTATTGTGTTCAAAGGTTAGTTATAGGACGAACTAGCAATAAATTATTTAAATGAAAACAGTCCTGTTCTGCATGTTCCTTATGCTGTCAAGTTATGCTTCTTACTCTCAAAAAGCACTTTTATCAACATACCCCCTTTATCCTATCCACGAAATCGCTGAAGGATATGATGGTGATATGAATCTAGTCTATAATTTAAAACTGGTTAATAGAGCAAAAACTTCTATTACGGGAATTATCTTTCAACTTACTCCTACTTGGTTAAATGGAGACACTCAATTGATGACAAGTTTAAGGGCTGAAAAGACTGTTAGATTAAAAAGGGCGATCAATATTAAGTCAGGTTATTCCTTAAATTATAGCATCCAGCCACCATCAGCAAAATATGCTATTGGTGTTGAATTAGTTACTTATTCTGATGGTACTTTTAAGAGATACTAAAATGGATATAATCTTAAACGTAATCGGATTTTTTGCGATTGTTATAACATTCGGATACATCGCCAGAATCATTAATAAACGAAATTAATAGCAGAAAAATGTCAGACCAATCACTTACTATGGTTATTGTGATAATTATTATTATCTCTGTTCCAGTGATCAATTCAATAATTAGACGTAAATAACTAACTAAAACACTAATAGCAATTTCATCAATACTCTACAATAAAATGAATAGCTCAATGCATTATGCCTTTTTCATCGGACTAGCATTACTTATCATTCTAATCATTTATCAGAAATGGAGATCGAAAGATGTTAAGCCTTCAAAAAAAATCTTATTAGATCATGAGTTGGTTGCATTGAAGAAAATGCCACAGATAACAGATAAATATAACTGGCTCGTTATAGTTAAATCTATGGAAGGTTACAAATCAGTTTATGAAGAGAATGATCTGGCTAAGGTCGGTTATTACATTTGCTGTAACTATAAGGAAGAACTTACTGCAAGAAAAATATCAGTTTATATTAAAGACAGCCTTGAAAATCGATATCTTAAAATAGTAGCTGATGGAAGTTCAGAATCTATGGTAGGCGTTGATCATCCAGAGCTTGGTCACATTGGATATTTGAGTTTTGAAGTAATCGAATAAGCCAATGCATCCTAATGCCCTCCCTCTCTCATTTAGTGGCTTACAGCGAGAAAGGGAGGGTTTAGTCTTGATATAGTGGTAACGGTTTTGCATTGCATTTTATAAGGGGCAATGCTTTACTTTTCTGTCAGTAATTCTTAGCAAAAGACAGTGGGTTAAGGTAGGAAGATCGGTATTCGGCAAGACTAAGCTCACGAAAAACAAGCACGCCATCATTTCATTCTGTCATGGTTTTTCTTTTGAGCAAGCGGTTGCCTCATGAATGCTTTCTCTATATTTATCTAGGATTTTGCTTCGCCTCATCCTGGATAAATCTAATCGCATTCCACTTTTCAGCTCACCTGCGTAATCGAAAATGCTACACGATCGTCACGATACTTGGCACAAGTATCTCGCCAATCGCTTGTGTTAAAACATAGATCGAATCTCGCTGTTTCACAGCTACTGATTCTCACACATTTTCTCAGTTCGCAGGCGGTGAGCATAATATTTAACGCAAAAATCAAATCAAAGTCAGTGTTATGAGAAATGAACATCAATTTGATCATTTATAGAATTTTACATACTTTTAACCTAATCAATAAACACGCTACTCTCAATTGTCAATCTACCCAGTTCTGGGCAAATATGCTTTACAGTTTAGCGCTTAAATTTTAATTATAAAAAATAAAGAACTAATCCTATTTAACAACGATTATGAAAAAAACAATTACGCTCTTCATTATTCTTTTGTCTGGCATCAATATTTATGCCCAAGAAAATATAGATTTATTAACATACGAAAACACCCAAGACATTAATTTTTTCAGCTCAATTAAAAATGGTGTTCAAGTAAAAGAGTATGTAACAGTTAGTAAGAATAGTGTGAAGTTAGGTGATACTTTGACATTAGGAAAGCCTACTTCTGAAGAAATGAGTACAAGGACTTATTCAGGCAGTTATGGCACTAAAGCAAGAGGAGGTGTGGCACAATCAAGAAGTACTTCAAAAAAAACTTATGAGTTCATACAAATGGGAAGACCTGCTGGGTTTGGAAGCATAATGTCTGCTATGAATGGGGATGCCCAGAGTATGGCAGATAATAGTTTAAAAAACACTATCGTTGTTGTCAATGAAATAAAAACATATCATAGAGGTAGTAAAAATAAACCATTATATGTTGTTATCGTGTTAGGTGAAATAAATGGTAGAGCTTTTGGTATTAATAAATATTTAAGTGCAATGGATACAGAGTTAGCTATTGAGTCTGGTGAACTTATATTGAAAAACAGAAAAATGACTAGAGATGAAGCTATTGCTAAATTAAAAGAAGCCAAAGAATTAACTGAAATTGATATGATGAGTAAAGAAGATTTTGACAAACTAAAAAAAGAACTTGCTCCAATTATTACCGCTAGACCCAAAGAATAACATTTCTCAGAATTAGATTTGGAAAAGGGATTTTGGTTCATATCAATTCAGTTCTAGAACCTGTGCACAAAGTTAAAATATTGGGAAGTTGCCCCTCCTAAATATGTAGAGGAAGAAATTTTTATCATGATGAGGGAAAAGTTTCAAATATCCCAAAAATCGAATTCTACCCTAAATAAGGGAGATGATAAAAATTTTGAATATCATCAATAAGCAGATACAAAATAATGCATCTGCTTATTTTTTCACTTTGGAAAAGTAATTGAGTTAACGTCAAAATGCACAAGTTATTGACTTGCGGTAACCTAATCCATACTTCCGTTAGTTCCAGATGTACATAAGTAAATACGAGTTCCCCTATTAATGGTTTAAGACAAATACGATTTTTAATAGTGCCATGGTCCAGATTTTGTTTAGGGGTTGGATTGGTAATTACCCCTCGTAAAGGTAGAGGGAAGTTTTCCTATCATTTTAAAAGGGCACAAGGTTTAAAACATTCATATTAATAAATATCCAAAATTAAAACCTACCTCTTAAATAAAGGAATTAATCAAATTTTTGGATACTGCTTGATAAATCTCAGAAGCAATCAATCCAATTACGGTTTCCCGTAATTTCCATCTAAAGCAATGAGTTACATTCACGAAATGTAACAGGGAAGCCGAAAACTGCATTTTGGAAGAGTTGGTATTAAATCATTCGAACTGAAAAATTATTATTTATAGCAGTGGTGGCTTTTGGATTTAGAACATTAGCCAAGACTGTTATAAGAGATTTCGAATAAATGATATACAATTCGGTTTTAATACTAACATTTTTTAGTTCATGAAACAAATACTTCGTTTTTTTATAAAGCCGTAAGTTGAATTGAATGTTGAACTTTCAAATGCAAGGATAGTGTACGCAAACAGTTATTTAATTAGATTTGAGGCTAAATACAATCCATAATAATGAAACTTTACGATATACTTGAAAAAACACTTAAAACTAATAGTGCTTACAAAAATGATGACGGCGAATTATTAAAATGGGTTATAATAGATAAAGGGAAGAAATATGATTCCGAGCTTATACGAATGCTGTTATCTGACAAAGAATTAAAAAATGCCTTTTTTTTAGACCTTGATGCCACCCTGGTTTTTAAACAAAATATTTTTCTAGAATTTTTAGAACAAAAAAATTATCTAAATAATAGCTATACGAAATATAAAAATAAACTTGGTTTAAGTGTTGGTGATAAATTACTAAAACAAAAAAATGAAGTTTCTTTGGTGTGGCCATTCAAAGATGGAGTTCTCGAAGGTGGACAAAGTAAAGAAGAACAACGCAGAGAAGAAATTTTCTTTAATGAAACTTTAGCACAAGACGAAATTACACAGCTATTAGAGCCAAAAGTTCTTACAAATGCAAAAGTAATTGATCAGAACGGTGAAAATGTTTTTAAATCTTTTAATAGAGATGCCGAAACTAATAAAAGAAGAGGAACTTCAGAAGATACAATAACAGACAATTTAATAATCAAGGGTAATAATCTATTAGCTCTGCACTCACTAAAAAAAGAATTTGCGGGCAAAGTAAAACTAATTTATATAGATCCACCTTACAATACTGATAAAGACAGTTTTTTATATAATGATAAATTTACACATTCCACATGGTTAACCTTCATGAAAAACAGACTAGAGGTGGCAAAATCGTTATTAAGAGAAGATGGTTCTATTTACGTTCAAGCTGACTGGAATGAGGTTCACTATCTCAAAATATTGATGGATGAGGTTTTCGGCCGAGATAATTTTCGAAATGAAATTGTTTGGTTCTATGAAAATAAGTTTAAGTTTCAATTTACAAAAAACTTTAATAATGACACCGAAGCAATCTTGTTTTACTCAAAAAATAATGGTTTACAAAAGTTTAGGCATATAAAGGTAGACGTTAAAAACAAAAGAAAGCAAAATCAAATCACTTGGGACAAGGAACTTAAAAAAATGGTAACTGTTAAGGACGAACACGGTAAAGTAGTCTACTATGAATCAGACGACAAAATTGTTGGAACTTTATGGAATATTCCCCGGATCAATTCACAATCTAAGGAAAGACTTGATCTCCTTGGTCAAAAGCCAGAGAAATTAATAGAAAGAATACTTGAGGCATCATCTGATGCAGGAGACATTGTCCTCGATTTCCACCTTGGGACAGGCACTACATGTGCCGTAGCTCACAAGATGAACAGACAGTACATAGGGATCGAACAGCTTGACTATGTGGAAACAATGACAATGAAAAGGATGGAAAAAGTTATAAGCGGTATAGATCAATCAGGAATTTCAAAGGATCATAACTGGAAAGGTGGGGGTTCTTTCATCTATCTTGAACTGAAAAAGTACAATATGAGGTTTGTTGAACAAATAGAAGTTGCAACAGATACTAAAGCTATTTTGAAAATATGGGATGAAATGAAGAATAAATCGTTCTTAAATTACAATGTAGATTTACTGGAGCAGGAGTCTAACATCTCAGAAATTATTAATGATAGTTTAGAGAATCAAAAACAGATTTTAATTAAACTTTTAGATCTTAATCAATTATATGTCAACCTTTCGTCAATGGATGATTCTGATTTTGAGTGTGATGTAGATGACGTCTTACTAACGAAAACTTTTTATCAAATTACTAACTAGAAAGAATGGCTTTCCTTTACGATATTTTTAAACCTTCCTTTGTACGTTCTGCATTAAACAAAATCCAGATACCCAACTCCGTTTCAGATAATTTGAAGATGCCAATACGTCCTTATCAAACTGAAGCATTTAGAAGATATATTTTTATTGACAATAATGAAATCGAAGAGGTGAAGCGACCTTTTCATCTTTTGTTCAATATGGCTACAGGAAGTGGAAAAACAATGGTCATGGCGGGATTAATGATACACCTCTATGAACAGGGATTTCGCAACTTTTTATTCTTTGTCAACTCTAACAATATAATTACAAAAACGAAAGACAATTTCCTCAAACCATATTCAAGTAAATACTTATTTAATGAAAATATCCAAGTTAACGGGAAAGAAGTTTTTATAAAAGAAGTGAGTAATTTTGATGAGGCAGATAGCGAAAATATTAACATCAAATTCACTACGATCCAACAATTACATATAGACCTTAACAACACTAGAGAGAATGGATTAACATTTGAGGATTTCCAAGATAGAAGGTTATGTCTAATAGCAGACGAGGCGCACCACCTTAGTTCAGCAACCAAAAACAATCTAAGCTTATTTGGAAGTTGGGAAGGTACCGTTCTCGGAATATTGGCCCAAAATGTAGGGAACGTTTTGTTGGAGTTCACGGCAACATTAGACTACGACAGCCAAGAAATCGTAAACAAATACCAAGATAAGGTCATTTATAAATATAGCTTAAAAGAATTCAGAGCTGATAAGTATTCTAAAGAGATAAGTTTGATTCGGTCAATGTTTGATGAAAAGAATCGAATAATTCAGGCGCTTATTCTAAATACATATCGACAATATATTGCTGTAAAACATAATATAAACCTAAAGCCTGTAGTACTTTTTAAAGCAAAAAAAACGATTGCTGAATCAGAAAAGAACAAAGATAATTTTCATTTATTAATAGAAAATCTCACGATAGAGGAGATTGAAAACGTTTTTGAAAATTCTACAATTGCACGAATTAAGGAAAGTAAATTATTTTTCGAAAATGCTCAGATTGATAATTACGAACTAATTAAAACCATTAAAAGTAATTTTAGGGAGGAGAATTGTTTAAGTGCCAATGAAAGCGATACAAAGGATAAGAAGAAAAGAGATGCTGGCATCCGTAGTGACCAATTGCTGAACACTTTGGAAGATAATGGAAATCCAATCAGAGCCATTTTTGCTGTGCAGAAACTTAATGAGGGTTGGGACGTCTTGAATTTATTCGATATCGTACGTCTTTATGAAGGTCAAAATACTGGAGGAAGTAACAATAAAGTTGGGGCTACAACAATTTCAGAAGCACAGTTAATTGGTCGAGGGGCGAGATACTATCCATTCCAATTAACCTCAAATCAAGATCGCTTTATGCGGAAATATGATAATGATGTAGCGAACGAGCTTAAGATATTAGAGGAAATGTATTATCATAGTAAAGATGAACCAAAATACATTTCAGAACTAAAAAAAGCACTTATTGAAACTGGCATTTATGATGATGAGAGAGATTTAGTATCTAGAGACCTAGAACTTAAAGAAGATTTTAAATCTTCAACATTCTACAAGACTGGCAGAGTTTTTTTTAATCAAAAAATCCCTAAAGATTTTAAATCAGTAAAGTCTTTTGAAGACTTAGGCATCACTAAACGTAATATTTTAGTTGAATTATCCTCGGGAGTTGGTAAAACATCTTCAGTATTTGAATTCGAATTGGAGCATACAGATTCAAATGAAACAGCAATATATACAAAAGACATTCCATTGAAGAATATCCCATTACATGTTATAAGATATGCTTTTTCACAAAACCCTTTCTTCAGATATGATAATCTGAAAAAATACTTTAATAATATAAATAGCATTCAAGAATTTATAAAATCAGAGCAGTATTTCTCTAGCTTAGCAATAAGTTTTAAAGGTATTAGGCAAAGGTTACTAAATATCTCCCAAATAGATATTCTATCTAGTATAAATATGTTGTTGCAAGCAATTGAAAATGATTTAAAAAATAACGTCACCACATTCGAGGGATCTAAGTTCACTTCTGATTACGTGCATAATATTTTTACAAATAAAAAATTGAATATAAACAAATATGACGAGCGATCTAGAGGACAGGAGGAAATAGTGGCAAATGAACCATGGTTTGCTTACAATGCTAATTATGGAACATCTGAAGAAAAAGATTTCGTAGAATTATTTTCCAGAAAGTTTGAGGAAATTAAGCAAAAATTTGATGAAATATTTCTGATTAGAAATGAAAGACAAGTTTTTATCTTCGATACGCAAGGAAGAAGATTTGAACCAGATTTCTTGCTTTTTTGTAAAGCAGCAAAAGGGAATGACATAACCTATCAAATATTTATTGAACCGAAAGGCAGATTTTTAATAAAAAACGATCAATGGAAAGAAGATTTGTTACTAAGTTTAAAAAACAAGAAAGAAGTTGTCACATTTCACTCCGATAAATATTTAATTACTGGAGTTCCATTTTACAATAGTGAAAATCAAAATGAATTTTACAAAAAAATGGAGGAGACTCTTTTTGATTAGTTTTTCTTGAATAAGAATTTTATTTATACAAAAATAAGTTTTCACCTCAACACATTTCAAGAAATTCCGGCATAAACGCACCACCTTCTACACAGCCCATTTATTCCGTTGCTTCTTGATTTAGTTGAGTTGAAAGCTTGCTCAAGTACCATAATTAATTAATTATTTTATGGTACAAAAAACATTCAAAGTAGCCGAAGTACAAGTAAGCTATAAGCCAGATTACAAAGCATCTGAAAGACCTAAAATCTCTTCATCTAAGCAAGCTTATGAGTTGCTAATGCAACAATGGGACTTAGGTAAAATAGAGTTCTTAGAACAGAGTAAAATGATTCTGTTGAACAGACAGAACAGGGTTCTTGGATTAGTTGACATTTCAACTGGTGGGGTAAGTGGAACTATTCTTGATCCTAAAATTATATTTTCCATCGCATTAAAAGCCAATACATCAGCTATAATTTTATGCCATAACCATCCTAGTGGTAATATTCAACCAAGCCACTCCGATATAAAATTAACTAATCAATTAAAAGAAGGCGGTAAATTATTAGAGATTTTAGTCTGGGATCATTTAATAATTACCAATGAAAATTACTACAGTTTTGCTGATGATGGAATGATGTAAAAATTATTAGCTTGGGCTAATCGCCCAAGCTAATTTTCAAAATGAATCTTGTTCAAATAGGAAATTACGGTTATCCGTAAAAAAATTATATATTTAAAGCTGAAATTTAACCTCTCAATCCGTTCATTTTGAAAAATAAACAACAATTATTTTTAGATCTTTTACAGGAGCTAAACGAGAATCACAGTACTATAAGTGCTGAATACAAATATCTAGGAACAGGTAATCCTATGTCTGATATGTTGATAATAGGGAAAGAAGCAGCAATATCTATTGAGACAGAACAATACCAAGTTGAAATACTAGACAATCTAAGATACTGGACTACATTAGAAAATTATAGCCTTGATAAAATTCAAGAAAGAAGTTTTGGAGCTTATTCTCCGCTATATCCTTACAGGGGACAAATCTTAAAAAAGGACAATGGCCAAAATTGGGGAACAAGTAAAACTTGGATGAATTATCAGAAATTATTAAGTAATATTTATGACGTTCAGGATTCTTCAAATATCAACTTCCACGAAAAATCTTTTATAACGGAAGTAAATTCGACTCCAAGTAAATTAACGGTAAATGCAGATACAAGTTCAATATCTTTTCGGAAACAAAACATTCTCACTTCAAGTTTTTTTCAAAATTTTCCAATTATAATAATTTCTGGAGTAGGTTATTTCGATATGCATCCTACCGCAAATGAAATTGAAGAAATCTTTCAGGTAAAATTTTCTGAAAAGAAATTTGCAAACACAGTCACAAATACACAGCCTTATTGGTTACACTGGAATAAAGATAAAACGAAGCTTTTAATAAATACAAATCAATTAAGCATTGGCATTTCAGATCTGCTTCTAACTTCTTTAGCAGCCGAAATTCAGGAATCCAATCTTCTAAAATAATCCAATTGCGAATCGATATTTTTCCCTCATAGAAGTAAAGGCAAAAACGATCTCATTTTTTACCAGGGCTATTTTCTCGAATATTTAATTATCCAAAATCAGAAACCTCCTCTTAAATATATAAATTTATTAAAATTTTGGATATGTGATTTATTGAAAATTAATATCTTGCAAGATCTATTTAACCGTCATTGATCAACTCCAATCACTCGAATGAAAGCTTAAAGAATCTAAATCAAACGAATTGCTCAAAAACAAATAAAAATCTAGTTTAGCGAAAACTAAATCTTTTACTAGGATATTCAATTCTTAAAATTTATAACCTACTAACCTATTGACTATGCAGATTAACGAAGATCATCTATGTATTTTAGAACAAAATGCAACAAACAAACTATTTACTGTATCATACCAACCAATAGCAGTTCAATACAAGGAAGATTTAGATGATCTTTATGAGAAAATTAATGATGCAACTAATTCTGGTAGTGACATATTCAAATATATAAAGGATCATCCCACACTTCATGTTCTTTTTAAGACATACAATTTTTGCACTTACCTAAGCTCCCCTTACCAAGGACTCTACCATAATTTAAATGACATTGAAAAAGATTTTAATAACATTGCTTATAGAAAAGATACATTATTGGTCCTCTGTAAACGTAGAGCATTAGCTTATTCACTTGAAATTGCTTATGAAGAGATAAATCTAAAGTCTGATTTGATAAAGGCTTTCTCCCATCGTAGAGTCGGTTGGTCAGAAAGACCTTTTCAACTTGACAAAAATTTCTCAATTGAGTTTAAGACAAATTTTGGATATGGTAATTCTAGTTATTTCTATACAAAGCTTAGGTATAAGGAGATCGATATAGTGCCAATTTCAGAGTGGGTTATTTATCGATATGCGGATACTTATGAGATAATTTCAGCGTCGGCTGTTCATAATGTAAATAATGGAAGTTGGAAGCAGGCAATGGAATACGGGCAAACGGCCTGTAACTTATTTAGCAGAAACCAATCGGACTTTTTTAACCAATACCTTAAGGACGAATGTGATAAGCTAATTAATGGCCTATATGAAATCAAAACAAAGTCAAAATTTACTGTAAGAGAAAATGAGGATAGGTTTAATCCAAAATTTCTGGAAATTGAATATTCTGGTTCTGAACTTATCGCATATAGGGGTGAAAAATTATCAGGTGCGTTATATTTCATAGATAGTATAAGAGGTCTACACAGAGTATTTGCTATTAATAACTACATATACAAAATTGAAACTTTCAATAAAGAAATCCAACCCATCTTGAAAAATGAATTCAAAACAATATCCAATATCCTTCCTCAACTTGAAAGTGAGCTTATAAATCTAAAAGAGATTTACGATAAACTAAAGGCAAAAGATCTTGATTACGAACAACGTAAATCCGATCTTAGAGACGAATTAGAAAAATTGGAAACATATATTGAAAAAAGTTATTCTGAGAGACGAGATTATTTAGCCGATAAATTTCTTGAACAATATTCAGGTTATGACTCTTTTCAAAAAGAGCTTGAAGATGCAAAAGAAAAATTTTACTGTTTAAACAATAAAGTATACTGCCTCAAAAATGATTTATACAGTATAGGTAAATCGGTAAAAAAAATTGAATTATACTTTGATCAAGAAAACTAGCATCATAAATTAAGGATAATTTTAAAGAAACGCCCGAAGTGACGGATTTCAAAAACATAAGTAGCGGAAAAATAGAGGGATTAAAACATAAATACTCTAGAAAGATAATCTTATTATTTAATAAAATATCCTCAAAATATGTTTACGCGAACAAAAATGCGCGAAAGCCGAATTCCAATTCCATAAAGTATAATATGGTTATCCTTGGCCACAAGCTGGGCTATAAAGTCTATGCAAATGGCTTGACAGAAGAACAAAGAATAGAACAATTCGACAACTACAAGTTTGTTAATCGTGAATTCCTATTTGATATTCATTGGTATAAAGAAAAAAGTAAAGAATTTTACATGCCTACAAAAATTTCTTTAGTTGCGGAGTCAGAACTGGGAGACAGACGTAAAGGAGACCAGAGCAAACTAAAGAACCCAGCGGTCATGTTTGATTTCCAAAAATTACTTGTTGCAAATGCGGAATTAAGGTTACTAATTTTCAAGGCTAAAAGCCGATCAGAATTAGATGCTCTAGAAATGTATTTTGACAAATCTATTTCAGCTTATAAACTACTTGAAAGAGGATCTATTTTTTTATTTGCTTGTTTCTTACACGAGACAAAAGAGCTTCTATACTGTGAAAAATATAAAAAATAATTTTTTATTAAAGTAAATAAATCTTGCACTTCAATAATGAAATAAGATTAATCATTTTTTATCAGGGCTAGCTTACAAGCATTTTTGATATCAATCCTTAAATATCCAAAATCATAAACATCCCCTTAAATATATAAATTGATGACATTTTTGGATAATATATGATGAACGAGAACATTATAAAAATACCAGCAAACAATGAAGAAATTAACTTGTACCCTTCTTTAGGGGAGGCTTTAATCAAGACTCAAGTAGTTGAACAAGCTTTGAGTCATTCAATTACCCTTAAAATGAATCCTGATGAAACAAAGGAACGAGCTGAAGAATTTTTAAGACGAAAACAGCGTTATACTTTAGGCCAGGCTATCAAAGTTGCAAAAGAAGAAAAGCTATACAACTTATCGTTACAAGAAGAAATTAATGCTTTTTTAGAACAAAGAAATTGGCTTGTTCACAAAGTTATATGTGGGAACGAAGAAGATTTTAATTCGGGAATTATAAAAAAAGAACTGCTTGAAAGAATCTATTCTATTTCTGACAAGGCTGAAATTATTCATGGTAGGATAGAATATGACTTAATAGATTTCTGCTCTTCTAAAGGAAATGATATGTCAAATATTAGATCGTTATTGGATTTGCAAGACAAAGGCATTAGGGTTCGAAATGAAATAAGGTAAAAGCTTTCAGCTTGGATTATCATCCAGGCTAATTTTACATTTTCTTCGGAGGATAGCCCTCGTAAAAGTAAAGGAGATTATTTCTCTCATTTTTATGAGGGCAAACTTTTACAGCATCAATAACAAATATCCAAAACTCAAACCTACCCTGTTAAATAAACAAATAAGATTGAACTCTGATATTATGCATTAGTAAAAAATTAATACCTTGTGAAACTAAATTAATATACAACTCATACTTCATGACATTAAAAGAAGCAGTTTTAAAAAGCTTAGAGGATATAAATGATATAACAAATTATTTAGCGGTCCTTAATCATATACTTGACAAAAAATATTATGACTTTAACGTTTCTAAGACGCCAGGATCAACAATTTCTGCGGTTCTAGGTGATTTTATCCGAAATGGTGATACTAGAGTAAAACGGATCAAACAGGACGGAGAAACATACTCATACTACTTAACAAAAAACGAACAGAATATCGGGGTTGAGATTTTAAGTGGTGATAGTGAGGTGCTAACAATAAAACCACTAAAAACTGGTAAATCAAAAACTTACGAGGAAAGGGATTTACATAAGCTTTTAAGTAGTTATCTAAAAAACACAGATACTTACTCAAAGACCATATTTCACGAACAGTCTAACGGAAAGGATAGCAATCAAATTTGGACACATCCTGATATGGTGGGAATTAAATTCTTAACTCTACAAACTAAAGCCAGTCAGAATTTTTTAAAATCAATAAATCGTGTTGACACTTTCAAAATCAGCTCCTATGAGTTAAAACGAGAAATCAATAGCGATAGTGAACTTAAAAAAGCGTTCTTTCAAGCAGTGTCAAATTCAAGCTGGGCGAACTATGGTTATTTAGTTGCATTTGAGTTTAGCGATAGTTTAAATGAAGAAATGGCAAGATTAAATCAATCTTTCGGAATTGGAATTATTGAACTTAATGCAAATCCATATCAAAGCAAGGTACTTTATCCTTCTGTTTTTCGTGACTTAGATTTTAAGACGATCGATAAACTTTGTAAAATGAACAAGGAGTTTGAGAAGTTCATAGAGCAAACTGAAAAACTAATGACAGCAAGTGAAAAATATGTTTCTGGTGCTGAAAAAGAACTTGATGAATTCTGTGACCACTATTTTGCAAACGATACAGAAGTCGAAAATTATTGCGAAGAGTATAATATACCTATGAATTAGCCAACGCTATAATTTATTGCATTAAATAATTTAAGAATAAAAAATACCTTATTAGCCATTTTGAAATAGCTAATGCTTATTAATAATAAATAAATTAAATAAACATATGTCATATCATGAATCAATTGATTTTAGCAAGGATTCACACTTTCGAAGTATGGAATTATCAGGATTAAAATATTTTCCTTGGATTGGTAAATCGTTCTTCGAAAAGACCGAAAGGATTTTAATTGTAGGTGAAAGCGTATACAATTGGGGCAAAAACGAAGTGGAAAAAAAAAAGGCAGATGAAATGTTATCCAATAGTACTTTTGCAAGATTCGTTGCATTTAATCATGGGTTACAATCAGATAATCCAAAACATAGATTTACACGAAATCTCGAAAAAACTATACATGGTAAAAATTTTGAACATCAGGATGAAAAGGTAAATTTTTGGAAAATGGTATCATTTCATGAATTTGTACAACGACCAATGAGGGATAGGAAAGAAAGACCATCCAAAGAGGATTACAAAATAGCAGCAAGGATTTTATTGGAACTTATAAATGAACTTAAGATTACTAAATGTATCTTTTCTGGAACCGACTGGAATAAATTTTCACATATAGAACAAGCCATCAAAAGCAAATCAATAACACATTTTAGTGAAAAATTAAATGGAACACATCCGAAAATTATTCAAATCAAAAACGATATAAATACCAAAGTATATTTTATTAAGCATCCAAGTAGCTTTTTCAGTTGGCAAAAATGGAAAGTTTTTATTTCTGAAAACTAAATGATCAACGTGAACTTTAACAATATTGATGAATTAAAAAAAGCTGGGTTTTTAGGCTTTAAGAAAATGAATGATCTTTTTAAAGATTGTTCCTCCATTCCGAAAGAGAAAGGTGTTTATCTCGTTTTAAATCCAAATTTTAGGGAAGAAGAATATTTTCAGATCGGAACAGGCGGACACTTTAAAGGAAAAAAACCCAAATGTTTCTATTGATATACTAACAGCAAATTGGGTTGAAAATTCACTTGTTATATATATTGGAAAGGCAGGTAGTGAAAACAGTAAAGCAACATTATATTCAAGATTAAAACAATACTTTGGCTTCGGTCAGGGAAAAAATATTGGGCATTATGGAGGGAGGTTGATTTGGCAGCTAAAAAACTCTGCCGACTTAATTATTTGTTGGAAACCTTTACTCAACGATGATCTAAGAGATATTGAAAAACAATTAATTAAAGATTTTTTAACAGCGTTTTCTGCGCGACCATTCGCAAATCTTACCGATTAATTTAAATGAATAAGATTAAATTTTAGATATGGCCTGATAAGTTAAAATGAGTAAATCATTTTAAAATAGATCAAAAAAAACCATACAGTTATAGCCAGAATGTCGTAGATTTTTCGTACCTTCATGCGAAGCATTTCGAGTCATTAGGCATGCTGCATTTCTCATCTTTTACTTGTTTTAAGCTTCTTGTCATCCTTTATCGGGCTGTTTCCCCTCCTAAAGCTAAAGGAACAAATCCCACAGAATTTTTCTCAAAATTTATTCAATTTTTGCTCCGAATTTCTCGAAAATTTCCACCAACTTCTATGCAACTTTTAATTATCCTTTAATTAAAGGGAGGTTGACCGTAACCGTTCACCTGAAAACCTGAATATCTTTATTCTTCGCCTTTATAAGGGCAATCTTCCAAATAAATTCCTAAATAATGAATATCCAAAATATAAACTTCACCCTTAAATAAAGAGATAGAATAATTTTTTGGATATTAGAGTTTTTAATAATCAGATAATATGCCTAAACGACTTGATGTAATACAAAAGCTAATAGAAAACTCATGCGCAATTAAGCGAGCAGGGATTCCTGATATTAAACTAACACCAGAGTTTTATTCTTTCGACTTTAAAGATGGTGTAAAATTTCATTCTAATGCATCCATGGCTTCTGTAAATGAACCAGATTATATTCTTTGCTTTTTAAAACGCTCATACGATTGGGAAACAAGGCTGTCCCATGAGCTTATTTCTATAGTAGATGTTCGGGGATATACAGACGATAAAATTGAAGTTAAAAATATTATTTTAAGTGAGATAACACTCTATGAAACTAATCATATAAAGGATTTCAAAATTGCTTTCGAAGACCAGGCAGATCAGCAATTTCATTTTAATCAAGTAACTGATAATACGTTTACTAAAAAATTAACCTTTCACGATCTTTGGCTTTATTGCAAGGAACTCAATGAGAATTGTGGAACTGCGAAAGAAGGAATTATTTATTTAAATTATTTCCTATCCTATAGGGATTCCCAAGAAAAGACTGTCAGTCTCAAAGAATATGAACAAGATCTATTGAAGAAAAAAGAGATAATAGATCAATATGAGTATCTACTAGAAAAATTTCAAGAAATAGTGGAGAAAGGCCAAACAACTTCCAAAACTTAAACCTAGCTCTTAAATAAAGAAATAAGATTAAGTTTTGGATATAAATTTTAGTTATAGCTCTGGTAAAACATCTTTTAAACGCTCATCACTAATTTCGCCTAATCCACGTAAATAGTTTAGAGTTACGATCATATTAGAGTGCTGTAAAAGCTGTTGTAGGATATGTAAATCTTTAGTTTTTTGATAGACATTTACAGCTGCTGTGTGACGAAAGGAATAAATAGTTTGATTTGCTTCTATGATTCCCTTATTAAGCATTTTTTTCTTGGCTTTACCCCACATAATATTGAAATAACCAACACCATAAACCTCCCTGCGAAACGTAAAAATATTAGCTTCCAAATCGGTTACATCTTTTAATTGCTCTCTTAGAATTGTTTGTAGATAATTCGGAATATATACAGTCCTTATTCGCTTGCTTTTATTTTCACTTCCTGATAATTGAATTTGAGTAAAGTCTTTAACAATATGCCGACGTTTTAGTAAACGTATTTCGTGATGTGGTCGCAGTAAACATCCATACGTTAAAATACAGCATAAATATAAATTGGGATATGTAGTTTTTAGAAATTCGAAAGCATTGGTTAGTTGTTCATGAGAATAGGGGATATGCAAAGAAGCTTTCCCTCTAGCCGATCTGGTATTTCTGACAAGGTTATTTACTGCCAAACCTTTTCTAACCATTTCATTAAACAACGTACCCAAACACCTACGTTTATTTATATAGTTTCTTTCGCTTGTTCTGAACTGATTTAAGAACGACTCGATTGTGAGGAAAGGTAATTCGTCAACTTTTGAACTTAACTCTTTAGGAGGGACAAAAGCAATAAATTTTTCATAAACCCATTTTAGATTACGTTTATATAAATCGCAAAGATTTGAGCTTAATTTATCTTCAATCACTAAAGATAGGGCGATTTTTAAACTTGGCTTTTCTGTTATTTTAGAAAAGGGATTCCATCCTTTTTCCAAAGCCTTTGCAAATTCAAATTGGAGCTTTTCTAATATCCTATTTTTATCATTTACATTACCAAGCTGATTGGGATTTAAATTAAGATTTAAACGGTTACCATTGTACTCACGTAACCTCTTACCATTATAATAAAAGGTTACATAAGCTCTTTCTCCCTTTTTATTAGGGGTAACAATTTTGGGTTGTGTAAACATAATTTGGCGCATCTATTGGCGCAACAAATCACTATTTAACTATAACTAACTGACTTTCAGACGAGAATCGAACTCATATCTAAAGTTTAGGAAACTTCTATTCTATCCGTTGAACTACGGGACCAAGGTAATTTTAGATTTGCAGCATTTCGATTTTAGTTTTACAAATGTAAAATCCTAAAATCGCAATGATTAACAATATTATCTTATTACACTACCTGCTTCAAATTTTTCGGCAGGTGCTACAAAAGTAAGTTTTCCTTCTGAATTTTCAGCCATCAAAATCATACCTTGTGATAAAATACCTTTAATTTCTCTTGGGGCCAAATTCACGATAATGCTAACCTGTTTACCGACAATATCTTCTGGTTTATAATGTTCAGCAATACCTGATACGACGGTACGCTCGTCTATACCGGTATTAACTGTCAGCTTTAAAAGTTTCTTCGTTTTCTCTACTTTTTCTGCTGCAACGATAGTAGCTACGCGAATATCCATGGCAGAGAAATCATCAAAGTTAATATTTTCTTTTGCTGGTATGGCTACGGCATTATTTGCCGCGTTTGTCGACTTGCTTTGGTTGAGTTTTTCAATTTGAAAATCAATCTCCGCATCTTCAATTTTATCGAATAAGAGTACTGCCGCTCCAATTTCATGGCCACGTTTTAATAGATCTACACGACCGGCATCATCCCAATCGTTGCCCCCATCTTTAAGCATATTCATTAGTTTTTCTGCTGTGAAAGGCAAAAAGGGCTCAATTAAAATTTCAATATTAGCTGCGATTTGAAGAGAAAGATGGAGAATGGTACGAACCCGGTCTTCATCGGTTTTAATTAATTTCCAAGGTTCTGTTTCTGCTAAGTATTTATTCCCTAAGCGGGCCACATTCATCACTTCAGATAACGCCTCTCTAAACCGATAATTTTCTATCGACGCAGAGATCTTTGCAGGATAGCCAGCCAACTCATCTATTACGGCCTGATCTACTGGTGTAATTTCCATACAAGTAGGTACTAGTCCATTAAAATATTTATGGGTAAGCACCATTACGCGGTTAACGAAATTACCTAAAATGGCTACTAATTCATTGTTATTTCTGGCCTGGAAATCTTTCCAGGTAAAATCGTTGTCTTTGGTTTCCGGAGCTGTTGCTGTAAGTACGTAACGTAACACATCTTGCTTACCCTCAAATTCGCGCAGGTATTCGTTTAACCAAACGGCCCAGTTTTTTGAAGTGGATATTTTTTGACCTTCGAGGTTTAAAAACTCATTTGCAGGCACATTATCTGCAAGGGTATAATCACCATGCGCCATGAGCATAGCCGGGAAGATGATGCAATGGAAAACAATGTTGTCTTTGCCTATAAAATGTACCAGTTTAGTTTCGTCACTTTTCCAGTACTCTTCCCAGCCGCATTTATCGCTTTCGTAATTGTTGATGTAATATTCTTCTGCTTTTGGGTTCCAAACATCCAGTTTGGCGTAATTGCAAAGTTCTTTTGTGGCAGAAATGTAACCAATTGGTGCATCAAACCAAACGTATAATACTTTACCTTCTGCATCGCGAAGGGGCACCCGAACGCCCCAATCTAAATCACGCGTCATGGCGCGAGGTTGTAGACCGGCATTTAACCAACTTTGGCATTGGCCATAAACATTTGGCCGCCATTCTTTATGGCTTTCGATATAGGCTCTTAGTCTTTCCTCATATTTATCTAGGGGTAGAAACCAGTTTTTAGTTTCTTTTAGAATAGGCTGATCACCGGAAAGTGTAGATTTTGGGTTAATCAGATCGGTAGCATTTAGTGTGGAGCCACAGTTTTCGCACTGATCGCCATAAGCATTTTCGTTACCACATTTCGGGCAGGTACCGGTAATGTAACGGTCTGCAAGAAATTGTTTCGCCGAAGGATCATAGTATTGCTCGGTCACTTCTTCGGTAAAAACGCCTTTGTTATATAGGGTACTAAAAAAATCGGATGCGGTTTGGTGGTGTGTTTGGGACGATGTACGGTGGTAAATATCAAAAGAAACACCGAATTCTTTAAAAGAATCGCCAATAATTTTATGGTATTTATCTACTACCTCTTGCGGCGTAATCCCTTCTCTTTTGGCTTTCAACGTAATCGGAACGCCGTTTTCATCAGATCCGCAGATGAACTTTACATCGCGCTTGTTAGAACGCAGGTAACGGGCATAAATATCTGCAGGAATGTACACACCAGCCAAGTGCCCAATATGAACGGGTCCATTGGTGTATGGAAGCGCTGCCGTTACGGTATATCTTTTTATTTTACTATTATCCAAAACAATTTTTATTAATTTGGCAAAGATAAGTGTTTTGAAGATGATTAAGCAGCCCCCGTATTTAAAAAAAGGAGATAAGATTGCGTTGGTTTGTCCGGCGAAGAAATTACCCAGCCCTATTGATAAAGCCATTGCGCTTTTAACCGAATGGGGACTTGAAGTGGTTATCGGCGAAAGTGTTTATGCCAGCCATCATCAATTTGCAGGCACAGATGCGCTTAGAACCAAAGATATTCAACATTTTTTGGATGATTCTTCTATCAAAGCAATTATTGCCGGAAGGGGAGGTTATGGCACGCTTCGAATTATTGACGAACTTGATTTCACGCAATTCAACTTATATCCTAAATGGGTAGTTGGTTTTAGCGATATTACCGTTTTATTATCCCATATCATTTCGCAGAGCCGGATCCAATGCCTGCATGGCCAGATGCCTTATACCTTTGAAGAAAGTACATTTCAAGCTTTGGATTCTTTGAAAAAGGCCCTCTTCGGCGAAAAACAGACTTATACTTATAAGAGCACTTTTGCCAATCGTTCTGGTGAAGCTGCAGGCATACTGATTGGCGGAAATTTGACACTGCTTACCATGCTGCAAGGCTCTGCCTCAGAAATAGATTTCGACGATAAAATTCTTTTTTTGGAGGATGTAGGCGAACATGAATACAGTATAGACCGGATGCTGAGGATGTTAAAAAGGGCTGGGAAACTGGCTAATTTGAAGGGCTTGATTATTGGTGCTTTTAACGAAATTGAAGCGGAGAAAATCGCTTTCGGGCAAACGGCAGATGAAGTGATCTGGGATATTGTAAAGGAATATGATTACCCAGTTTGTTTCAATTTCCCAACCGGACATATTGAAAACAACCTAAGCATGGTTCTGGGAGCGGAGGTATCTTTAAAAATAGAAACAAATGACGTTCAATTTAAATATTTATAACATGGCAATTTTTGATAATTTAGGTAAATACCGCAACACAGGTTTACTGTTAATGCGCATTGGTATTGGCATTATGTTTATTGTTCACGGCTTTCCGAAGCTTGCTGGTGGTCCTGCAGGTTGGGAGCAATTGGGCGGAAGCATGAAAGTAGTAGGGGTAAACTTTTTACCCGTATTCTGGGGCTTTATGGCAGCGGTAGCCGAAACCTTTGGCGGCTTTTTATTAATTGTTGGTTTGTTTTTCAGACCGGCATGTATTGCACTTGTTTTCACCATGATTATTGCCGCCTTAGTTCATTTTGGCAAGGGCGATGGTTTAGGTGGTGCGAGTCATGCGATAGAATTAGGTATTGTGTTTCTTGGGCTTATTTTTATCGGACCAGGAAAGTATAGTGTAGATAAGAAATAATAGAAAAACCTCTTTTAACAACAAAAGCCAGCAATTTGCTGGCTTTTGTTGTTAATAATAACTTGTTATTATTTTATTAGGGGATAGATTGATCCAGTCAATCCCATTATTAATATCCAGGATTTTGTTGTCCTGCTAAAACAGGATTAGCCTGGGTTTCTACTGTTGGGATGGGCCAGATAAATCTGAAACTAGTATTCGCACCTGCATATGGAATTGCTAAAATCGCTCTAGCTCCTGTGTAACCTGCTGCGGCATTATATGCAGAAAAAGCAACAGTAGAGCTTGCTTTTGCAGGAATACCATTAGGGCCATATAAGTTTTCTTTAGCTAAACGATGAATATCCATCCAACGTTTACCTTCTCCTAAAAATTCGATTCTTCTTTCGTTGATGATGCCTTGAATCAAATTAGCTGTAGCTGGGAAACTAGCTGCAGTATATCTATCTGCTGCAAGAACAGATCTGTTTCTAACTGCATTTAATAATGCTAAAGATTGAGTAGTATTTCCAGTTCTGGCATAAGCTTCAGCAACATTTAATAATACTTCTGCATATCTGATAATTGGATTTGCGTCTGTCCAGGTAGCCGGATCTTTGTATTTCGCGCTAAAATAGTATTTCGCAGCTACTCCTGTTGCAGCATCAGTTGTGGCCAATAATGTTCTGCGAAGATCTGTTGCTTTCCATGATGGATCGTTCCAGATAATTGGAGAGATTACTGCTAAAGCCCTACCTGGTGCTTTTGAATACATGGTACTTAATGAACCGTTGGTTCCAGCACTGCGGATTGTTGAATTCTCAATGGAGAAAATTGATTCTGTATTGCCGTAGTTTGCACCAACACTGGCAAACGGGCCATCTGGCGTAGCGGTTAAGGCATAACCACCTAATGCAGTTGGAGCAGTAAATGTGGCTGCTGTTGCAGCTGTTCCTAATTTTGCGCCTTCCGTAATTACACCAGCATAATCGCCCATGTGTAATTTTACTCTTGTTTTTAAAGCTACCGCAGCGCCTTTTGTCGCTCTGGTGATTCTAAGTGAAGCCGTTGATTGCGCTGCTAAGTTTGTTTCTGCAAAATCGAGGTCTGAAAGAATTAAATCATAACCTTGTTTAACTGTACTGCGAGGTTCATTTTTAAATTGCTCTACCAATTCTGGTGTATTAATACCTACTGTTCTTAATACCACACCCAAATGTGTTGCACCAGTGGTTTCATTATACGGGCGAGCGAAATGAATTAATAATTCATGGTAGCTCAATGCCCTTAGGAAACGACATTCTGCTTCGCCTGCTGTAGCAACATCTGTGGTAATTGTACCGGCGGCCGCAGCTTCCTTTAATTTGGTAATCACAATGTTTGCGCGGTTAATGGTTGCGTATAAGCTCGTCCACATCGCGGTGTTATTGGCTGTAGTCGCATCATAGCTATTTTCATAGGTAACCAGGAAGAATGACGGGATGGCCATCATGTCTTCACCTCTCATATCGCCCTGAATGGTATTTGCAGCACCAAAAGGATATCCACGATTATTTCCATCAGTATATGGACTTGATTGAGCGGCACTATAAACCCCCGTAATGGCTAAAGCTGCGCGTTGAGGATTAGAGTAAGCATCATCTTCAGCGAAGGTATTATCCGGAACAATTTCTGTATACTTTTTGCAGGATCCTGCAAATAACATTAAGCCCAGTAATGGAAGAACCCAGGCTTTTTTGTTTATAAAATATCTATTTTTCATTTTTAATATCTTTAATCAGTTAAAATCTAACGTTAGCTCCAAAAGTGAAAGTACGTTGTTGAGGATTACCATTGAAGTCGGTTCCGTATCCTGCAGTAGCCGAAGCTGCTGTATTGGTTTCAGGATCCAACCCTTTGTAACCGGTAATTACAAATAAGTTTTGCGCTGATGCATACAATCTTATTCCACTAACCTTCAGTTTACTTGCAAAACTCTGTGGTACTTTATAACCAAAAGCTACGTTATCTAATCTCAAGAATTTACCATCCTCAAGGAAACGTGTAGTAGCATCTCCATCTCTGTTGATAAATGTTGACCTGCCAAAATATTGTCTTGGCGTAACACCATCGCCAGGATTGGCAACACTTTGCCATCTGCCTAAAATTTCTGTTCCGTTATTTACGAAGTTTTGGTTTAACTGATCTACACGTGTTCTGTTATAAATTTTATTTCCACCCTGGAATCTTAAGAATACATTTAAATCGAATCCTTTATAAGTAAAAGTGTTATTAAATCCACCAAACCACTTAGGCAATGAACTTCCCAGAACTTTTTTATCTGCTGATGCGGATAAAATGGCGGCTGCACCTGTTGCACCCGGGTTAGCAGGATCATAAACATTATACGTTTGGGTTGTTACATCACCTTGTATGATCTGCCCATTTCCTTTGACATATAATGGGTTACCATTCGCCATGTTTACGCCAGCATATTCATAACCATAGAAAGCATTTAAAGATTCACCAACGCGAATAATGTTATAAGTACTGATCTGATCCTGACCTTCTCTCAAAGATTCTACAACGTTTTTCTGACTCGTAAAAGTGAAATTTGCATTGTAAGAGAAATTATCATTTTTAATAATATCACCACCAATTGAAAATTCAAAACCTGAATTTAAAATGTTACCCACGTTCTGTGTAATGGTATTTGTAGGAACACCTAGAGACGGTGCTGTAGGTGCATTTTGAACCAATGCATCTGTATTTTGTCTGAAATAATCTGCAGTGATATTAATACGACCAGCAAATAAGCCTAACTCTAAACCAACGTCAACTTTCTTTTGTGATTCCCACTGTAAACTGTAGTTTCCAATATTACTAAAGCCGATACCAGGTTGCGCACCATAAACCGCTGCATTGTATTGGCCTAAATATCTAAAGTTACCAATGTTCACGTTACCAACTTCGGCATAAGACCCGCGTAAACGCAAGTCAGATATAAATTTTAAGCCTGATGCATTTTTTAAGAAGGATTCTTCTGAAATACGGTAAGCCGCAGATATACCAGGGAAATAGCCTACACGATTTGCTTCCGGTAAATTTGAATTTCTATCTGAACGAATTGAACCACCTATATAATATTTGTTTTTGTAGTTATAGTTCACACGAGCCAAATATGATTCCAAAGCAGTTCTTTGCAAACTTCCAGATGCTGTTGGCGTAACAAAAGTACCAGTTACGATATTTTGGTTCCAGTAGATATCTGTTAAGTTAGAAACAGAAGCTTGATAGAAAGATGCTCTGTCGTTCTGAAATTCCTGAACTAAGGTTACACTTAAATTATGTGCATCTGCAAAGCTCTTATTATAGGATAGTACATTTTGAAGATCCAGCCTGATACTTGGACTAAAAGCCTGGGACATACTTCCGTTAGTACTTACACCATCACCAGCGCGAGGATCAGTATAAATAAAATCATCTACATTTTGGTTATCAACACCTACCTGTGTTCTAAATTTTAAGCCATCGAAAAGATTCACCTCTGCATAAGCAGTTGCTAACAAACGATAAGTTTGCGACCTTCTGATGTTGTTATCTAGTATAAATCTTTGGTTACCGATGTTATCAGAGATGGTAACTAAATTATTGCCCTGCCCTAACGCGGTTCTATTTGGTGCAATATTGTAGCCTGTTACATTTGCAGCGTCATAAACAGGTACGTTGGGTAACATACGAAGTCCACCAAAAATATTTCCAGACAAAGTGTTGCTACCCGTTTGTGGGCCTGTGTTATCCTGATAAGTGAAACCAGATGTTAGACCGAAGCTAAATACTTTGTTCACCTTTTGGTCAAAATTAGCTTTCAAAGAATATCTTTTTAAGGAGTTGGAAATGATTACGCCTTCCTGGTCGCTGTATCCTAATGAAAAATAATATTTTGCTTTTTCCGTACCGCCAGACGCTGATACATTATGATTTTGTTGGGAAGCCGTTCTGAAAAGATAATCTTGCCAGTCTGTATCTACAATTCCACCTTGACCATCAGGCATTGAGAATGCCCGAGGTGCAATACCCTGAGCGGCGTAGCGCTCATTTGCAACTTCAATAAATTGAGAAGCATTTAATTGATCGTATCTTTTAGACACTTTACCAACAGCATAATAACCATCATAAGTGAAAGTAGCCTGTCCGGCTTTACCTTTTTTAGTCGTAATTAAGATTACACCACCTGCAGCTCTTGATCCATAGATAGCCGTAGATGCTCCATCTTTTAATACCTCGAATGATTCAATATCATTTGGATTAATATCTGCTAATGCGTTTGATGAAGTAAAACCACCCACATCGCCTGAGAAGATAGGCACTCCATCAACAACATATAATGGTCCCTGGCCTGAAGTGATTGTATTTGTACCACGAATACGAACCTGAGCCGGCTGACCTAATAATCCGTTTGCAGTAATTACCTGCACACCGGCTGCTTTACCTGCCAAAGCCTTATCAAATGAAGGAATAGCCCTGTCTGTAAACTCCTGAGCGGATACACTAGATTGGGAACCAGTAACGTCTTTTCTGTTTACTGATCCGTAACCTACCACTACAACATCTGATAGTGATCTTGCATCGTTAGTTAAAACAACATTAAGCACATTTGAATTGGTTACAACACGAACTATAGGTGAATATCCTATAGATGAGAATTCAATACTTGCACCAGGAGTAGCCCTGATAGTGAATTTGCCTTCGGCACTGGTTGTGGTTCCACCGGTTGCGCCTTTGATTTTTACACTTACTCCCGGAAGTGGCAAACCGTCTTCCTTTCCCGTAACTGTTCCAGTAATTGTTCTCTCCTGAGCCATAGCACTCCCTGCCAGCATCAAGAATATGAACAAACTTTGTAAAAGTTTTTTCATAAATTAGTTTAGTTTAGTTAATAATTTCCTCTAATATATGACTTGAAACCTGTAATGCAAATTTTACAAACAAATTTAAATCTGTTTGTAAAACACAAAAAAGGCCATCAAGCTTAGCATTTTAATACAAAAACCTGCAAATAATAGCCTATTGTTGGGTTTTAGCTATTAAACGGCCATTTCTGAATATTTTTTTTAACTGAAAAGATACAATCACATTAAAACGAGATAATAAAAATAAGTGCTATGAATAACCGTGTGATGTGATTATAAAATCAATTAGTAGATCTACTGGCTATATCTGGAAGAAGATTATTAAGATCAACCATAAAGCCTATCAAAAAAGATTATGTAAGGAGATTTTATTACTATTTCATTGAAACAATATTATTTGCTTTTTTTATGCCTTACTATTACTGTTTTTGATTTCGATGGCTTAGAATTGCTACAATGGTAGCAAGATTTTACGCATAGTGACAGCTCTACATATTCTATTCCGCATCTTTGCGCTATAATACCTAGACTGCCACTGTTAATAGGATCTATGACGGATTCGACATTGACTATAATTACTGGCTTTTACTATTAGAAACATGTGTTCCTGACCTCAGCCCTCATTGAAGATTGCAATCAAATCCGGTGAGTGGGTTGATTGCGATGGTCAAAATTTCCTCAGACATCTTTATTTTTAATAACTACTTAATCATTGATCAACAAAATACGGATGCTAATAAATAACCAACATAGGGCTATAAAAAAAAGGGCCTGATCATGATTATGATACAGGCCCTTTCTTTTTATTAAACTATCAGACTAGTTGTAGCCTGGATTATTTGGCAATAATAAATCATTGGTTGTAATTGCATCCTGAGGAATAGGATATAATTCGTCATTTACCGAGCGGCCTTTAGCTTCTAAGAATACTGTTGCCATTGATTTTGCCGGATTGGTAGCAGATGGGGTTCTTCTCATATCCATCCATCTTGTACCCTCAAAAGCCAATTCAACACGTCTTTCTCTTATAAACGCCTGCAAATCTGCGGAAGCTAATGCAGTAAGACCTCTTTTAGTTCTCACATCATTAATTCTTGCCAAAGCGACAGCATCTGTAGGATTGTTAGATATCATCAATTGTGCTTCTCCGGATGTTAAATACATTTCGGAAATTCTAAAAATAGAGAAAGGTAAAGCACCATTTCCTGATGGATCCTGGTATTTTTTACTATACCATCCTGGGTTTGCTGTTGGCGCAGAAATCTGTTGAATAGACGCAGCTTTTCTAGCATCTCCAGCCTCATAGGCATCAACTAAACTTTGATCAACTGGCAATTCTGCACGACCACCACCTGGCATTGATGGGTGTTGTAAGAAAAAATCAAGAGATTGTTGGGCCTCTGTAGCAGTGAAATTTAGTTTAAAAATATGTTCCGTTGATACATACGGAGTAGTAAATATTGAAGCGTAGTTTGAAGTGATCTGGAATTTACCAGAATTGATCACTTCATCAGCAAGTTGTTTAGCTAAAGGATAGTTTTTACGAATTAAGTAAACACGTGCCAATAGGGCTTTAGAAGCCTGGATTGACGCAAATTTAGCATCAGTAAAATCAGCTCCTGCACTGATACTTGCCTGTAAATCTGAGATAATTTGAGCGTATACCTCGTCTTGAGATTTCCTAGGAACCTTTACTACATCTCTGTTAAACACAATTGGCACAGGACCAAACAGGGTAACTAATCTATAATAAGCGTAAGCCCTTAAGAAATAAGTCTGAGTTAAAAGCGGCTTTGCAGTTGCTTCCGGTATTGACCCGCTATTAAGAATTTCTAACAGATCGTTTGCCTTTTGAATAATGGCATATGGACCTGTAAAGTATCTCGCCACCAACACATTATTGGTTAAGATTGCGTTGTTATTTACCTCGCCATGTTGGAAAAAGGTCGCCCTATAAACCAAATTATCTGCTGATAAATCTTCTGTAGCATAACTTAAATAATAGTAAGAAGTATTACTTCCAACCTGCAGCGCATCATAGATACCATTAAGTAATTTTGGTGCTTCTGCTGGCCCTACAATTTCGGGCGAAAGCGAAGCAACCGGATTAACATCTAACTGTTTCTCGCATGACGAAAAAACCGTTAATCCAATAGCCATAACGGCAAAAATTATTTTATTTTTCATATTATTAATTCTATAAACCAATATTAATACCGAAGGTGTAGGTTTTAAACTGAGGAATACTACCTTGATCCACGCCTGTATTACCAACTGTGAACTCTGTAGAAACTTCTGGATCAAAGCCTGAATACTTCGTAAAGGTTAATACATTGTATCCTGTAGCGTATACACGTACATTTTTTAAATGCAGTTTTGTTGTTACTGATTTTGGCAGATTATAACCTAAAGTCACATTTTTTAACCTCAAATAACTTCCATCTTCTAAAAATCTAGATGAACGCTGCGTATTATAAGTACCTCTGGTACCACCAACTGCTCTTGGATATTTAGAATCCATATTCGATGGAGTCCATCTGTTGTCATAAACTTCACGTAAGATGTTAGTAGCTGGAGAAGTAGCGGATACTACACCACCTAAACTTGCCCAACCACCTGTACCTTCAGCACCTAAGTTATAAATATCATTACCATATGAATATTGGAAGAAGATACTTAAATCAAAGCCTTTATAAGCAAAGTTATTAGTGATACCGCCATAGAATTTTGGTAGCGGATTACCTAAAAACTGACGGTCATCGCCAGTAATAGTACCTGTACCATTGATATCTTCATAAATCATATCACCAGTATTTCTATCAACACCTAATGACTTAATTACGAAAAAGGAACCTAATGGTTGTCCAACAGCTGTTCTTGTTGCAAACGACCCATCAATAGGCTGGTCATTATAAAGAGCAGTTACTTTATTGCTGTATGTAGAAAGGTTTAATGAGGTATTCCATTTAAAATCGCCCACAAGGTTTTTACTGGAAACCTGGAAGTCAAATCCATGCCCTTCAAGACTACCTATGTTTTCTAAGATGGTATTAAATCCTGTGGTACTTGGAATCGGACGGTTAAGCAATAGGTCTTTAGTTTTCTTATTGAAATAATCGGCAGAAATATCAATTCTATTGTTAAATAAGCCAATTTCTAAGCCCAAATCGAATTGATTAGTGGTTTCCCATTTTAAGTCCGGACTACCAATTGTGCTTAATGCAAAGCCGGGAGTGTCATTATAATTGAAACCTCCGCCAATTAATCTTCTGGCTGTGAAGTTTCCAATGCCTTCCTGATTACCTGTAGATCCGTAGCTTGATCTTAATTTCAAGAAGCTGATCACCTTATTATCTTTAAGGAAATCCTCTTCACTGATGATCCAGCCACCTGAAACTGATGGGAAATAACCATATCTTCCTTTTTGAGGAATCTTAGAAGAACCATCTCTTCTGATCGATCCACCTAAAAGATATTTACCATCCCATGCCATATTTAATCTGGCCAACATCGATTCGATTTTGAAATAGGTTAAACTAGCTGTTCCACCTGTAATCTGCGCTGCTGATGTAACATATGGAGTTAAATCTGACGGGAAATTTGATCCGTCAACTCTGTTATTTGACTGATTATTCCATTGAAATTCATAAACGCCAGTTGCATCAATGTTCAGGCGGTTATCAAACAGATTTTTATTGTAAGATAGTGTTTGTGTAGTAAGGTAATTTTCTGTTTGAACATAACCTGATGTTCCGGAACCATTAGATCCTTGTCCTGATAGTGAAGTAATCGGATTATAAGTACGTTGGTCTACATAAGTATAGTCGATACCAACAGCAGATCTGAATTTTAATCCTGGAAGAATTTTGATTTCAGCAAATGTGGAGTTAAAAATATTAGACAGATTTACATAATTCACAGATTGGAACATATGTAAAGGGTTATTGTAATCATTTGCTGCAAAAGTTCCATCGGCATTATAAATTGGCTGATCTGGTCTGGCAACTAAGGCACGCGGAAACGGCGAATAAATGCTATTATCAACCGGTGATTCTTGTCTGTAAGACCGGGAAATAGCTATATTACTTCCAACCTTAAGGAAATCCGTGATATCATGCGTAACATTTGTTCTTAACGCGTAGCGTTTAAAACCTCCAAAGTTTAGGGCACCATCCTGATCGAAATAGTTTAGAGAAGAATAAAATTGTGTTTTTTCTCCTGCTCCGGAAGCAATTGATAACTGAATATTGTTGGTTCTTGAACTTTCACTTAAAATTTCATCCAACCAGTTAACATTTGCTGTGGGATTATCTATTTGTGCTTGTGTAAATAGGTTGGTCAAGCCAGTATTGACCCTAGCTTCATTATACATTTGTCTGTATTCTGATGCATTTAATAAGTCGCGTGTTTTAGTTAGAGACTGAGCTCCGGTATAAGCTGAAACACTAATTGTAGACTTGCCACTTTTGTTACCACCTTTAGTGGTGATTATTACCACACCATTTGAACCGCGAGATCCATAAATTGCCGCTGAAGCCGCATCTTTTAATACATCTACGGAAAGGATATCTTCTGGATTAAGGTTAGCCAAGGCAGATATACCTGCTCCTGCGCTGCCAGGAGTAGTACCACTATTACTAGGCAAAATCACACCATCTACAACGTACAGGGGATTATTACCAGCAGTGATAGATGATCTTCCACGGATATTAATGGCAATCGGTGCGCCTGGTCTACCTGAGCCAGATGAGATTTGTACACCTGCCATTCTTCCCTGCAAGGCCTGAGCCACGTTAGGAACCGGTTGTTCTCTAAGTTCTGCTTCACCAACACTTACCCGTGCGGATGTAACATTCCTTTTGGATTGTGTACCATACCCAACTACTACCACATCAGTAAGTGATTGTGCATCTTCAGTTAATGCCACGTTTACATTACTTGAATTCCCAACCCGTACCGTTTGAGATAGATATCCCAGATAAGAAAACTCTAAAGATACCGCTTCTGATTGTGTTACTTCGAGAGAAAATTTCCCTCCTGATACGGTAACGGTGCCTTTTGGTGCACCCTTAATTTTTACATTTACCCCGGGGAGAGGTAATCCATCTTCTTTAGATGTAACTGTACCAGTGATTGTTCGCTGTTGTGCAAATGCCGTAAAAGACAGAAGCATTAACACGAACAAACTTTGTAAAAGTTTTTTCATGAATTTAAATTAGTTTGAATGATTATTTAATTAAATCGCAATTTAAGACATATCAAAAAATTATGCAATTTAGAAGTTAAAATAAAAGCTTTTAGCGTCTGCGTAGTGAGGCATTTTACACTAAAATGATAAACTACTGAATTATGGACAATGATTGATAATTGCGCTTCGTTTTAATTCTTTCATTAATGAGATAAATCTTACCAGGATACTGGATTTTGCCCGAAGTTGGTGTTTTTAGTAATATTTAAGATCGGAGCATTGATCTGGCAACTGACAATATTTAGGCTTTCGTTGTGGAATCAGGGATATCGGTTTTGCAGCTCACACAGTAGGAGGCTATTAAACAAAGAAAGTGCTTATCGTTTGATAAGCACCTTCTTTTATTTTTAACTATATCTTCATTAATTAGGAAGCACTGTTGTAGGTACATCCCACCATACTGGTTGAAATAGCGCCACTGTTCCTGGATAGTTACCATTAGAAACAGCTTCACTGTTAGGGTATAATAACCTTAAAGGCGTTCTACCTGCACCTAAAACAGATGTAACAGAAGTAATCAGGAAATTAGGATACCCGGTTCTTCTATATTCTGTCCATGCTTCAAATCCCTGGGTGCCACACATTGCATAATACTTCTGTGTGATAATAGCCTTAATTTGTGTAGCCGCGCTCGTACCTAATTGTGCATCTGGAGCGGTTGCGATATAAGCCGCAGCCTGAGCAGAAGTTAAATTAGTTGCTGCAAAACTAGCCTGGATACCGCTTTGAAATAAAGCACTCACACTACCCGCTGCCCATCCTCTTGCCACTGCTTCAGCCTGAAGAAAAGCACTTTCTGCAGAAGATATTAATTTAACAGGCGCTGTAGCCGAAGATGGATCATTTGCACGTCCGCCAACTAACGCAGATGGAGACGAGATGCTTTTTCCTGAATTCGAGCTTAGATTACTTGCACCATTTAAAATATTCGAGATGGTATCAGCAGGTGCGATTACATCATAGAATTTAAATGCACGAGGATCACTGTTTCTCTTAAAGCCATTAACAGCAGTCGCACTTGCACCAAGGTTTTGCACAAAGCCTAAACCTACTGCTTCATTATAAAGTGGATTTTGATTTCCACCTGTAGTAGAATATTTAATTTGCGCGTCTTCATTTAGAAAAGTAGGATTTGCTGCATATAGAGCCCTAATACCTGCCTGCGATTTTTGAGCATCAACGCCTGAGATTCTTAAATAAGCTCTCAATTTCAATGTATTTCCAAAAGCTGTCCATTTCGCTGCATTACCTTGAAAAACAATATCCTGCTCACCTAAAGCGGTTGTAGCAGAAGATTTAAGCAAAGCAATCCCCTTATCTATATAAATAAAAACACTGTCGTAAACAGCAGATTGTGCATCATACCTTGGGCTGGAAGACTTAACGGCATCAAGTGCATCCGAAAGTGGAACATCGCCAAATGCATCAGTGGCTGCCTGGAAAGTATAAGCTTTTAAAATATATGCGATACCTTTAACATTATCACTGTTTGGCGTTTCACTTTTAATAATGAGGTCTGCATTAACCAACGCATTACGGTAAATAGTTGTCCAGCTTCTATCAAATGCAGTATTTGTTACGCTATACCTATCAAAGTTTCTGTATTGCCCAGCAACTGGACTCTGAGTCCAGTATTGGGCCCATATCCCTCCAAAAACTTGAAAGCTATTACCCATTAATTGCCCTAATGAAGCTTCAACTGTAGGTAATAGTAAAGTTGGCGTCGCGCTATCCGGATTGTTAGGATTCTCATTAACATCAAGGAACTTTTTACAGCCGGTAAAACCGACTGTACTTGCCAGCAAAAGAAATAAAAGATTCTTTATGCTAAATATATTTTTCATTTTCATAGTATTTAAGATTAGAACGAAACTTTTAAGTTAACGCCATAGTTTCTAACCGAAGGCGTTGCTGAAAAATCGAAACCTTGTGCATTTCCTGCACCTGCGGAGTTAACTTCCGGATCAGCGTATTGATTAGATTCTGGTGTCCAGATAAATAAGTTGTTGCCAAATAAACCAATACTTAACGCACTGAGTCTGTTGCTTTTCAATTGTTCTTTCGTGAAAGTATAACCAAGAGAAAGTGTACGTAGTTTAACAAAAGTGGCATCTACGATATTTGCCCCGTCAGCACGGTTTGGAAAATAATCTTGTTTATTATAACCTGTTGTATTTACAACGCTATTACCATTGGCATCGAGATAAACAGAATTAGGGAATACAGTATTGATCCTTTGCCCTCCCGTTTCCGCTGAAGTACCTACGAATGCCATGATATCTCTTGTTCTTGAATAGAATACGCCACCATGTTTAGTATCAAATAAAACACCTAACGAGAAGTTTTTATAATTGATATTGGTTCCCAATGATGCTTGATATTTAGGATTATAACTTCCTAAATACTGGGCAGCTGTTGTATTTACCGGGATACCTGTATCTTCATCTACGATAGTTCTTCCTTCTGCATCTTTAGCTTCGGTGATGCCATAGAACTCACCATAAGCCTTACCAACTGCAGCAACTATAGACATTCCTGAATATCCTCCTACAGCGATTTGTTCTAATCCATCTCTTAAGGAAACAACTTTGCTTCTATTTTGTGTAAATGTACCATAAAGCTCAACACTTAAGCCATAGCTGGTTTTAACAGGTGTACCTCTTAAACTTAATTCAATACCTTTATTTTGAATCTCACCAGCATTGGTTACGCTAAATCCGTATCCGGTTGAATTAGGAATAGGAATACTTAGAATCTGATCTTTTGAATTATTTATATAGTAACTAAAATCAACAGAAAGTCTGTTTTTCAAGAAACCTAATTCTGTACCAATTTCGAATGAGCTTGTTTTCTCTGGTCGAAGATTGGCATTTCCAAGTGTTGAACCCGCCATCAAAGCAGTTACATTTCCAAAAGGAAAGGTTGTACTACCGAAACCACCTAAAATCTCTCCTCGTGAGAAAGTAGTGAACAATTGGTAAGGATCAGTGTCATTTCCTACCTGAGCGTAACTTGTACGAAGTTTACCATAATCCAGGAATTCAAATCCTGATGACTTTTTCAACACCTCAGAAAATAGGAACGAGCCACTGATGCTTGGGTAGAAGAAGGAGTTATTAGCTACTGGCAGTGTAGATGACCAATCGTTTCTAGCTGTAGCCTCTAAAAACAACATGTTTTTATAAGATACATTCAAATCTGCATAAAGACCAAACAATCTTCTGTTGCTGATGTAATCTGTAACTACATCAACCGGGCCATTACTGTTTGCCAGATTATACCAACCTGGAACAACCAGACCACCACTTTCATTCGTAGCTGTAATATTGGTAGAAGTATTTCTCATTCTGATGTTGTTACCTACCATTAACGAGACATCAAAATCTTCACCGAATTTTTTTGAAGCTGTTACCATTAAGTCATTAACTACTTCATTCACATTATATTGGCTAATTTGATAAGAGCCATTACTTACTTGTGAGTTACTACCAGCGGTGTAATTATCAGCATCATCTGCTGGTGCAAAAGAGAACTTCGGTTTTTTCTCTAATCTTCTATCTGTATAAGTATCTAATCCTAGACGTTCTGTAATATTCAACCAGCTTGCGGGCTTGTAGTTTAAAGTGAAGTTACCTGTCAGACGATTTACATCGTTCTGATTCTCATAATTCTCAATTAACCAATATGGATTCCTACTATACGCACCGTAGTAACCATAAGTACCCGGACTGCTAACGCCATATCCATAATATGGATTGTTTAAGTCTTTAAAGTCCGTAATTGGCATATCTCTAGGAGTTTGCAACACATTATTATATATACTGCCATCATCCTGACCACCATTAGGTTGTTTGGATTTTGACTTAGCATAATTAAATGAAACTGCTGCAGTAAACTTTTCGCTTAATTCTGCGGTACCATTAAATCGAACGTTATACCGGTTATAAACATCTTTTTTACCAGGAAAAGTTGAATTTGAGTTCAACGAGTTTAATCCAAGATAGAAAGTTGTTTTATCGCCACCACCAGAGAAACCTAAATTGTTATCTGTAGCAAAGCCGGTATCAAAAAAGTCACGAAGACTGTTTTTCTGTGCAGCATAGGGCTTTGTTAAGCGCACACCACCTATAGACTGGCCGTACTCTTGAATTTCACCGGTAAATGGCGCTCCCCAGCTCCAGTTTTCTTTAGGATCATTAACATAAGTAGTATTGAAATCATTAGTTCCCGGTTCATCATAATAACCCTGGCCATATTCATTTTGTAAATCTGGCAACTTAAGAACTGAAGAGAAAGTATTTGACGTGCTAAATGTGATCTGGGGTTTAGCACCTTTAGCCCCTGTTTTAGTTGTAATGATTAAAGCCCCATTAGATGCACGTGAACCGTATAAGGCTGCAGCTGCCGGGCCTTTAAGCACCGTTACTGAAGCAACATCATCTGGATTGATATCGTTACCACGGTTACCAAAATCCACACTTGCTAAACTAGAGCTACCGCCAATTACACTTGAGTTATCTATTGGTACACCGTCAATAACAATAAGGGCCTGGTTATTTCCTGAAATTGATGAACCACCACGAAGAACTACTCTTGATGAGCTACCAGGGGTATTGGAAGAAGAGGTAATGTTTACACCGGCGATTTTACCACCCAAAGAGTTAATTACGCTTGGATTTTGTCCGGAAGTTAATTCTGCATTATTTAGTGTTGGTGCAGAATAACCTAAAGTTCTTTTCTCTCTTTTGATGGCGTTTGCGGTTACAACAACTTCAGATAAGCCTTGCGAATCACTTGTTAAAATTACATTGTAAACATTTGAGGAAGTAATTTTAACGGTTTTTTGAGCATAGCCAATGTAAGTAAAATCTAAAGATGTAGCAGACGAAGGAACAGTGACAGAATACTTTCCATTGGCATCTGTTATTGTTCCTGATTGTGTGTCTTTTACTTTTACACTTACTCCCGGAATAGGTAATTTGTCATCCGAAGAAGTAACTGTACCAGTGATTGTTCTGTCTTGAGCTATTACAGAGCCTGCAATAAGCAAAAGTACGAACAAACTTTGTAGAAGTTTTTTCATGAAATTTGAGTTAGTAGATTGATAAAATTGTTAAGGGAACAAATCTAATGTTGTTGATATACTAATTAACATTATTTAACAACTCAAGAGAATAAATGACACTCAGATGGCAAATGTAGTATTAGTCACACACTTTTGATGAAGATACTTGCTGACTCTTTTGAATAAGATATCCACTTACCAAGTATAGTACCTATTATGATTCATAAAAAAAGCCATCCAAAATAAATTGGATGGCTTCTCTCATGTTTTAACTTTTTTAGTTCGCAGCAACTGCTACTATAATTGAACCAAAATTACCACTGATTGTTCCTTGAGATGCAGTATTGATTTTCAATGGAAGGGCGTATGTTGATCCGGTTACAAAATTATTTGTATTAATAGGAATAACAAAATTTACACCAGTCTGACCAGATGGAATAACTACGGTTGTAGGTAGGGTATACCATGCCGCCGGAATTAAGGTATAAGATCTACTTGCTTGCGTATTATGTAAAGTTAATGCAGCAGCATCAATTCCAATTGCAACAGTAACATCTGATGGAGCTGGTTTACCTGTGCCACTATAATTAACACGAATATTTAACGGAGACGCCGTTCCTTTAGCAAGTGTGAGCTGATAACGTGCTAATTTTACACTAGCAGTTAAAGAGCCAGAGGCGATGAAATCAGGATTGTCAAATTCAATAATTGCACCAGCGCTATTAGGCGCGTCTGGTCCGATAAGCGGATCAGACTTAAGGCAAGAACTTAATGTCAATACGACAAATACTATTGCCAGGTTTTGAAATATTCTTTTCATTTCTTTTCGTTTAAATTTAAATAACTTTTTATCTAGCCCAGAATATTTTAGTTGAATACTTATTAATATCAGTTGGCACATTTGCACCATTATAAGTAAACTCTGTACTCGGATAGAGTAATCTTGTTGGTAATCTATCAGGTGCAGTTGAAACCCCGGCAATGGAAACAATTGTCTGTGCAGGAGTAGCAGCACTGATATCCGGGTTACTTACCGGATAACCTGTTCTTCTAAACTCATTCCATGCTTCATCTCCAAAAATTAGATTTAATGCAATGTACTTTTGAGTAATAATCGCTTCCAGTTGTTGTGCCTGGCTGGTTGCTAAACCATAATTTGCGATATATCTGGTTGAATTTGCAGCTTGATAAGCTGTTGCATCAGCAATAGGATCTTTCCCTGCAGCAACAGCACCAGTATTGTTTTTATACAAGTATCTGAAGGATGACTGAATACCAAGGTTAAACAAAGATTGTGGGGAACCTGTTATTATGCCAGTTAAGGCAGCTTCCGCTTGTAAAAAATAACTATCTGCAGCTAAGATAACAGGTTGAGCCGCATCTGGACCTTTGAAAATTCCAATTGCCTCAAAAGAAGTTGCGCTGGTACCTCTAAACCAAGAGTTTGGTGTAGCGCCACGACCAGCTGTAGCCAATTGATTACCCAATTGATTCGTTGCGGTTGCTATTCCCGATTTATAAACCACATTAGCACGTGCCGGATCAGTTAATTTAGTACCATTATAATAACTCATAATGAACGGAGTAGGTACATAATTTGAACCTGAAGCTGCTGCTGCATTTGCTGCAGAGTAGGCAAAACCATTCCATGCCGGGTTTTGTTTTCCAATTACTTTAGCATAGCCAGGGTTAATAGATGCATCATCAGTTAGAAAACCGGCCACATCAAAAGTTCTGTTCGAAAAGGTTACCTTATTTCCGGCCCTAACAATTAATCTTAATTTAAGTGTGTTGGCAAACTGTATCCATCTTGTGATCTCTGCTGCAGGTGTTGCGCTTGAACCAAACATTACATCTGCACTCTTAAAATTACTCGCCGCTGTTGGGTTAGCTTTAAATGCTACAACTGCCGCATCGCAAAGATCTGCCAAAGCTTTGTAAACATCAGTCGCTTTATCATATTTAGGCGTAACACTCGCTGCACCTTTTAATGCATCAGTGTAAGGCACATCTCCATATTGATCCACTAGTCTTTGAAAGGTATAAGCTTTCATCAACTTAGCCGCTGCATTAAATTGAGCATAACCTGCTAATCCTTCTGTACGGTCTATTACATATTGGAAATCATTAGCAATATCATAGCTATTGCTCCATAAACGTTGCCAATCAGTAGAAGCGTAGTCATAAGAAATAATTGCACCCCATCCACTTACCCCACCTCCATTAGCAGCATAACCCACTACTTGTGATCCATAGAAGTTAAACGATGCTGAAGTTGTTGCGTTTCCCGGATTTGGAGCTGTTCCCTCAAGTGCAGTTTGTCCCCAGGTTAAATTTGCCACAGCAGTCATTGCCTGAGGAAGTACGAGCTCTGGTGTACCTGAAATGGGTTGATTGGTATTTGTATTAACATCAAGGTATTTTTTGCATGATGATAAGGATATACCAACGGTAGCTGCAAAAAATAATATAAATATCTTTTTCATGATTTCTGTATTAAAAAGTAAGTGATAACGTAGCGCCATAATAACGAGACGGAGGCGTTTGCGTTCCATTTAAACCAACTCCGTTGCCACTATTAGTAGTGGAGTTACTGTTATATTCAGGATCTGTATAAACGTTAGTTTTTGGCAAGAAGATAAATAAGTTACGCCCTTGAGCACTAATTCTAGCTGCTTGAATAAATTTAGATTTAGCCAAAAGTGATTTAGGAAAATCATATCCTAATGTAATCTCTCTTATTTTCCAAAAGTTACCTGAGGTAATATAATTTTCATCAATATTCGTTCTAGGGCCACCAATTGTCCAATAACCAGGACCACCATCTTTAATGGTAATGTTTGTATTTGGAACATAGGTATTGGTTGCCGGGTCTAGATAAGAGGAGTTAGGGATCACAAAACGTTCCCTATTATAGGCAACAGTATTAATACCTGCACCGCTAAAATCTAAACTACTAGGACCAATTCCGTTATATACAGAATAACCACCTCTGTATTCAGCCAGGGCTGTTAAGGTAATTCCTTTAAAGGTTGCACTGAGGTTAATACCGAAGATATCAGTTGGAGCAGCATTACCAAAAATAGATAAGGTAGAGCTTCCAGAAGGATAACCAGTAACACGATCAACAATAACTCTTCCCTGAGGATCTCTGTTATAAGATCTGCCTTGTAGCACCGGGAATGGCTGTCCAGCAATCCCATAAGACCCTGCATTTGTTGTATTGGACAGGTTTATACTAGGAATTCCTGCTAATAACTCATCAACCATGTTTTTGTAATGGGCATAGTTTGCAGCAACAGTAACTGTCCAGTTAGATGTTCTCACAGGAACAAAGCCTAAGGTCGTCTCAATACCTTTGCTACTGGTTTGTCCGGCGTTTAATAGATAATTACTAAACCCTGAAGAGTTTGCAACCGCAGCGGTTACCGTCTGGTTTTTGGTTTTTGTACTATAATAAGTAAAACTTGCGTTGATCCTATCTTTTAAAAAGGACATATCAGCACCGGCTTCAAAAGAGTAAGAAAACTCAGGCGTAATATTTGGAGATACAATGCTATTGCCAACAGTAAATCCGCCTATCCCGTTATAAGGGAAACCAGAGTTCTGATTGAAAGTAGCATCTAAACGGTATGCACCTAAAGTATTTGTAGCACCACCTACGTTAACCAGACCAACTTTAGATAAACCAGCTCTTAATTTGATATAATCAATTGCTTTGATTTCTTTCAATGCAGGAATTGCATCTGTTGGTACAAATGAGATTGTTCCGGACGGATAGAAGAATGATCTGTTAGAAGCAGATAAACGAGAATCCCAGTCGTTACGTGCTGTTGCGCTTAAGAATAAATAATTCTTAAAACTCACATTTAATAATCCATAAATGGCTTGCTGACGTGCCAAATAGTTTGTCTCAGTTGCGGTAGGTGTATTTGTACTATTGCTAAGGTTAAATAATCCCGGCTGAACCAATCCACTAACAGAAGCTTCTAAAGATTTGGTACGATCCTGACGCAAAAATGCAGCAGCAATTAAATTAAAATTAAAATCGTTTACGGTTTTTTTAAATGACGCCTGAAACTCATTTGTGATACGACCTGTATATAATGAGTTATCAGTTACACCACCAACGACATCAGTTCTTTTATAAGCACCAATTTCAGGTCTGGTTTTGATATAGTCATTAAATCTGTAAATGTCTGAATATGATTTACCAGAATTATTTCTACTGTTAAATCCAACACGATAAGTTAAGTCAACCCAGGTTGCCGGACTATATTTTAAATCCCAGCTTCCGGTGAAATAGTCATTTCTAATGTTTTCACGGAAATTATCGATACTAAAGTAAGGATTGGTATAATATGCATTCGGATAACCACTTGGATCAGCAAAAGGATCATTTTTCCAGTCCTTAAATGAGGTTATAGGTAAGTTACCCGGACTTTGCAACATCTGGTCATAAAATCCTGTTGAGGTAGTTTGATTATAACGATTTTGAGCATAACTCAAGGCGAATGAAGTTGACAGGTTTTTAAGTAAATTTCTTGTTCCATTGAAACGAACATTTGCTTTATTGAACCTATCTTTTGGAAGTGTACCACTTACATCAACGTATTGGCCAGAAATAAACAATGTTCCTTTTTCATCACCAGAAGATAAAGACAGATCACTCTGACTGGTTAATCCGTTGTCCCAAAAGTCATATTTATCGTTACCCCATTCGTAAGGACTTGTTCTTACCGTACCATCTGCTAATGGCAAACCAATTTCCCTTGGTACGCCATCAAAAGCAGGTCCAAACTGTTGGTTCTCATAACCTAAATATAATTTCAAGTCATTATCCGAACCACCACCAAATTGTTGTTGTAATTTAGGAAAGAAGGCAACTTGCTCAACAGTTATACTCTGTTGTGCTTTAATTTCCAGCTTACCTTGTTTACCTTTTTTAGTTGTAATGATTAAGGCCCCATTTGATGCATCAGAACCGTAAAGTGCAGCACCACTTGCTCCATTTAAAACGGTTACGTTATCAATATCTTCGGGATTTAAATTTCCTAATACAGAGTTAGGAACAATAACCGCATCCAAAACGACAAGCGCCTCGTTGTTACCTGTTAAAGACCTTTGGCCCCTTAATACAACCCTGAAATTAGGATTTGTTCCTCCAGACGTTCCGTTAATTTGCAAACCGGCTACTTTACCTAATAAACCACTGGCAATATTGGTTGGTTTAGCACCAATCAATTGCTCAGACTTAATAGTAGTATTCACCGTACCCAAAGATCTTCTACTAGCAGTTAAACCAGCTGCCGTTACGATTACTTCGTCAAGAGAAGCTGCATCTCCTGCCAAGGCAACATTTACTGTGCCTGATGTACCCACGTTTCTACTTTGAGTGACAAAACCAATAAAGGAAAAATTTAGGGTATTTGATCCAGCTGGAACTCTAAGTGAGTATCTACCATTTGCATCGGTTACGGTACCAATTTGAGCACCTTGTACTTTAACACTTACTCCGGGAATTGGTAATTTGTCTTCCGTTGAAGTAACTGTACCAGTGATTGTTCTATCTTGTGCATATGCAGCCGTAGCCATGCACAGGAATATGAACAAACTTTGTAGAAGTTTTTTCATAATTTAAAAATAGGTTAGTTAATGATTAATGATTCTCCTAATTTAAGTTTTGAGAATCATCACAGAAAATTTTTTTTAACATTTTTTAACAACTTTCC